>Ga0325411_1001898_pt1 | contig 23420 bp, 12 predicted proteins | sample PopdelMetagenome_13_FD_206181 | JGI IMG/M metagenome (GOLD analysis project Ga0325411, IMG submission 206181) | Populus deltoides microbial communities from Bellville, Georgia, United States - Xylem-PdIQD-R4 | ecosystem: Host-associated > Plants > Phyllosphere > Stem > Wood/Secondary xylem... | reverse complement strand
CAGTAGTTTCCCAGGAGACACCACCAACAAAGAGTTTTCTACCAGCAAAAAAAAACCCACAAATTATTTCCCCAATCACAATCATTTTCAGCAGCGAAATCCGCAATCTGCTTTTGATTTAATCTAATCCTCTAAAAGAAGAAAACACCAAAATCCCTACATGCACAGAAACATTACAAATTTACAAACTAACCCTGCAGAAGAAGAGTCACGATTGTGATGATGATGATGATGATTCATAGATAGGTTTCTTTCAATTCCTCCACTACCTATGTCCCCCTCCTGCTGTTGCCGTTCTTCCTCATAAAAACCTTCTTGCTGCTGCTGATGCTCTTCGTCACTATGGCGGTTAAAGGCAAGGACGTTATCTCCATATTGCCTCTCTTGCGGTGGATAATCATAATCCATTGACATATTTTTGACCTAATCAAACAAAAACCTGCAAAAGTACCACCTTTTTTTACGATCTTGCCTAACCCTAACTACCAATACCCTAAAAGTAGACTCGCCTAGATTGATTGATTCCAGAACCCTACTAGCTAGGGTTTTGAGCAAGCAGAGAGAGGAATTGGGATTCGATTTTGGAGTTGCAGAGAAACCCTAGGTTAGGCTCGCGCAAGGTGCCGTGCAAGAGAGCGACTGGAGAAGAAAGAGAGTAAGTGATTCAATTTGAAAAATTCGATTTCTGGAGGTGGTTTATTTTCTTTATATTGATTGTTGGAGTGTCAGTGTTGAAGTTGAGCCTGGAACGGCGTCGTTTATGGCAAATGCATGCCCACCGTTGGACGGTCAAAAATAAAGGGCAGGCCAAGCCAAATTTCATGTTCAACCACAAATGCATGAAATATGGCCTCTTGGACTCATATAAAATAAATGTTCACAATCAATCCCCTTTTTTTTCCGTGAAAACTCATGAATCTTGATTATATTAAAAAAAAAACATTTGTTAATAATTTCATATATTATTAACATGAATAAAAATCATTTATTGGGTATTGATAAAGTGTTCATCATGAAAAACTTACAACATGATTAAGTTTTTCTTGACTGAGTCCTAAACTAATAATTAGAAACTAGGGACCCTCGTATATTTAAGTTAACAAATAAAAGAGAAATGTGTGTGTGAAAAGAGAAATATATGTGTAGAGAGTCTATAACGAACGATGAAAGTAATATATTATGTTAAGTATGCTTGAGTGAGTCTATATGAGCTTGTCTTCGTACATGGTGACTTGTGGAATGTATAAATATCAGAGGTTACATAAGTTTGCCTAGTTAAGAGGAAAAATGATGGGGAATATCATTTTTTTAAAAATTGAGTTATTGATTGGTGTTTCATGTTTATCATTGATCAAGATGTACATGATTAAGTAAATCTTATGCATTGAATGCACATCTACCCACGTAAAGGTTTAGATTTTTCTTTTGATATAATTATGTTTTTCATATTATTATGTTATTTATATTGTAGGTTATTGCAGTTGTTGTTAATAATCTTACGAACAATGATTCTTGAATTCCCTTTTTGAAAGGGGAAAATTTTTCAAATTGGAAAGACAAAATCTTTTTAACATTAGGGTGTATGGATATGGACCTTGCATTGCATTTAAATGATCCTATTATGCTAATAGAATCAAGTTTTGCTATAGAAAAATGGCACATAAGAGGTGGTAGCGATCTAACCGTTTAAGTATGATGCTCACAAAGCCAATTTGTTAGTTCTAATAAAGTATTGGCTAGCACCCTTATAAATAAGTTGTCTATGAAACATCACAAAACAAGAAGTGTGTGTGAACACATTATAAAAATGAGTGATATTGTTGCATGGCTAAAACATGAGAGGAAATTCTAAAGACTACAAGTTTTATTGTCCCTCGTACACTTTTAGAATTGTTGAGGCAAGAAATGCGAATTATAAAAAATGATGAATCTAATGAGAGTTCTATTCCTCAAATGATACAATGGAAGGAGACACGAGATCAAGATAATACTCTCATGAATGAAAATGTCTTGGTCATTCCCTAAATATATCAACCTCTTGATATCTTGGAGGAACAACCAATTCAAGAAATACCACCTCAAGAGGAATAAGTCATTATTGAACCAAAATTTCAACATCTGCACGTTATGGGTGAAAGTGAATGTTTTAGAATATCTTCAAGAGAAAGAAGATTAGTCATTTCATATGACTATCTAGTATACTTAGAATACTCGTGGCTTGTGCCTTGCTTCAAGTTGACTTCCTAGTCGAGTTTTAAAAATATAACAATAATCATTTCTATCTTTACATTGACCTGAGTTAATGGTCAACCCACCCTATGACTCAAGCCCAACCCTGGGTCAACATCCTATTTGGGTTTGAAAACTATGATAATAATCATTTTTTTCCTTTCGTTGACTCAGGTCAATGGTCAACCCAACTTGTGACCCAAGCCTTGTCCTGGGCGACCCTTAAGTCAAGTTTTAAAAATACAATAATAACCACTTTTATCTGTATTTTAACCAAAGTCAATAGTCAACCCAATCCGTGAACCATGCCTTTCCTTGGTCGATCTCCTAGTTAAGTTTTTAAATTATGATAATAATTATTTTTATCTTTACGTTGACTTAGATCAACTCAAGTTAACCCTTGTGCAGAGAATTTGACAAGTTTGTCCTACTCCTTTTAGTGGGATAAGAATTTCTCCATTAAAACAGTGTTGGATCGGAAAAAAATTGATTTTTATACTATTAAAAGGTGCATCAAACAACTTTACAAAAAAATTATCATGTATGATCCATCTTTCTCGAGCATACCAAACACTACCTTATTACTATTAGTACGTTATTCATCAATCTCTGTAAATACTTTCAATTTGTGTATTTAATGCTTCCTGTATTGAAATAAAAGAATTCATAGATAAGGGAAACAAATCTCCTTCTTAGAACTTTCTAGAGCTACTAAAGAAACTCTTTTATGATGGATTCATGCACTAAATAGAAACCCAGCTAAATTTACTATCCAACCTTTACCTTTTATGTACTAAACCATGTATTTCATGTAGACAAACTATCATGATTTTATAACTTCTCCACAAGCTTGAAAACATTTTAAGTATTTACTTCATCACATTTTACACTGATATATTCTAACAATTTGTTAAAACTTTTGATGTGTTCTCCAATCAAGTGGATCGAATTTCAGCCTTTAATTAAAGCATTCCACCCCCTCAATATCTATCTATCCATGTATCACTACTAGAATTAATAGTTTTACCAACAGAACTTTTTATTGGTATTTATACTAACAATCTGTTGGTACAAAATTTACTAATAGATTTATGAATGGAAACCGTTCGTCAGTAATATATTTGTCGGTAATGTCATTTCTATCAGTAAAAAAAAACACCGATGGTTTTACAGACAGAAAATGCACCAAAAAAATCACCCGCTTTAATACACCGACATAATTATTTCGTCGGTGATTGGCAGTGGCATTTATTGTAATTTTATTCCAACTCTCTATAGAATACCGACGAAAATAATTTTGTCGGTGATGTAACACTGTTGTAATGGAATATGAAGTAAATTGTTCCCCTTGCCTCTGGAATATATTGATGAATTATGTCTGTTGGTATGTTTATCTATAAGAATTTAAAAAAATTTAAAAAATTTTTGAACAAAAAAAGAAAATAATTAAAAAAATAAAATTGTATAAAATTGAAATATGTAAAAATAAACTTGAATAATATAAAATCCAAATATTCATTTCAAATTTATATGTTCAACTAAAAATTAAACTAGAATAATGGCGGCGCTCAAGGAGCAAAAGAAGGAGGTTGGTCGTTCCTGGGACCATATGGTCAAAAAAAAGGCACACACGTACCACTCATCTGTGATTTCATGTCTATGATGATTTGACAGGGTTGTTCATAATCCATCGAGAGTTGATTATATTTTTCGATGAGATGAGCCGTATGTTATTGCAAAGCCATGAACTCCTATGACTGGGTGCTCGATACTAATTGCGAGCTCCCAACGGTTGAGACACCACGGGTCGCCTGTAAGTTCTCAGCTGTAGTGTTAGAGAGTCCAAACATCTGATTTCTATCAGGTCCACCAGACGATCCTACCTCCATCCACAAATCTAGATTGAAATCCAGGTGGGTCGAAGGATCATTCACATATCTCTCCCAACCGGCTATTATATGTCTCCTGAAAATAAAAACTAAAACCATCAAATTCAATTCAAAAAAATAATAACTTACAAAAGAAAATGGTTTAACGAACATACTACAAAGTGTTGAGCGTGGTTGTCGACGAACTATTACACCTTTTTTTGGCGGTCTTCATTCTGCACGTGTGTTTCTACAAAAAACTCCATTGGGCTCGACTCACGTCCAAGAGTCATAGCCTGTAAGAAAAAAATATTGCAAGTTAAATATATTTATAAATAACAAAAAATTAATTAACGATAGATATGATTAAAATTAATCTTACCATCCATTTCTCATGCACAATGAAAGGAACGGAGCCGCTGGTGTGCGTGGTAATCGAGCCGTGAATTTTTTGGCTCTAGTTCCCCACAACGGATTGCGAGTATCGTGTGAAACGCTTGGATGTCACCATTTATGTTCTTTTCATACCTGTGATTTGTTGGCAAGAAACGCCAATGGCAGTAAAAAAAATGACGTTTTACCCTTGTTTGTTAGCGTGAATGTCTTGTTATTTTCCATATAGTATGGATATGCTAGTTTTCCATACGTGTTTCAACCATAAACCATCTCATAAGTCAAAAAATTATTGATAGTCCACATCAAAGTTGCCCTTATAAGAAAATTATGTTTCATCGATACATCATAAGTCAACGTGCCGGAGGACCACAACTGCATCAACTCATCAATCAACGATCGAAGAAAAACATCTATATCTGGCTCTAAGATGAATGTTCCTTAATTCAGCTGAAAAGTGAGAATGCACATTGTTAAAGTGTTTCCATACTTCACTATTGGAAGAGTGTATCATCACTCCATCAACCGCATCATGTGATTGGTGCCATGTCATGTGCTCTGTAGTCTTTAGTGACATGAATAACCTCTGCGGTCTAGGTGTGATTGGGGAGTATCTAAGTTTTTTTATGTGCTATAAGAGTCTTTTCCCTGTCAGTTCTGGGTTTATAACGGGAATGCCCATATGTCCTGCACTTGGTCAACTCGGCATTTTCAAGGTAGTATAGCATGCAAACATTTGGACACATGTCAATTTTTTGGTATCTTAGATCGAGGGATTTCATCATGGATTTAGCAGCATAAAAGTTCTCTTTCAGCTTGTTCTCTTCGAGTAAAATGCTTCTCACCCATTCGACAATTTTATCATAATTGGCCTCACTCAACTTATAATCCGATTTGATGGTAAACACATGTGCAACGACTGATAATTTACTATGATTTGTGCAGCCATCCTATAATGGTTTGTCAGAATCTTTCAAAAGATCAAAAAATCTAGTTGCGTTTGCATTATGTTCTTCATTTACGATTGGATATTGACTGGCATGACCTTGATTTATTCTCATCACATCCATAATCATAGTCCTATATGGATTATTATTGTTAGTTTCAACTCCATGCACGTTGCTAGCATTAAAAGTTGACTCAGTCATCCTTCTTACCATGATCTCGTGAGGAACAAATGGTTCTCCGTGTGCATACCAACACAATTATTCCTTTATGAACCCTTTGTGTAGAAGATGTATCATTACAACATCTGGATGAAGAAACTTTTTATTTCGACACCTTTTGCATGGACACCTAATATCGCCTCCACTAATATTTCTTGGATTAAATGTTGTGTAATTAATAAAACCCTGAATTCCATTGCAATAATCCATCCTCCGCAATCCTTGGGGTGAATCCTTGTACATCCATGAACGATCATCCATGACTTCTATTAAACCTATATAATTAATACATATTGTTGTCATATATGTGTGTGTGTGTATATATATATACACACACACACATATATGACAACAATATGTATTAATTAACTATGTTAAGTAAATAATCAATCTACTTTCATATTTCTTTTAATTCATTATTATCTATGTATATAAAAATTTATATATATTAATTTATGAAAATTAAAACTCAGCAATAAAATTGACAAAATATAAAATGAACCCATTAAACAAGCCATTATTTATATCATTACAACACACCTAAGTCAGTAATTTGACATAAATTTCAACAATTTACAAACAAATATAATTTTAGAAAATCTAAAACAAACCATAACATGAACAAAATCATGTATTCATACAACAAATTTGTTAGAGGAAAAAAAATAAAACAAATAAGCACCCAAACAAAATACATATACTACAAAAATATGCAATAACAAAATTGACATTTCAAAATTGTGTTTAAATTTAAAAAATAGTAATTTTACTTACTTAAAATGAAAAAATCACAATAAAATTATTGTTGTGACCGGAAAAGTCAAGGAAAGATAAGTTGTGTTGAGGGGAAGAAGGAGAAATGAGGGAAGAGAGGGTCGACCAGGTCATATATTAACTATTACCGATAGAATTACCGACAGAATTATTCTGTTTCTCAATCTGTCGACAATTCTATCAGTATAAGTGACACGTTACTGTATGACTTTTTCTGTTTGAATCCAATTGTAATTTTATCGGTAAAAACATCCACAAAAAATTACACATTATCATGCCTTTTGGTTTTTTTAAATTCTTTTTATTCCGAATGCGATTCCCTCGGTATTTAGCGACAGAAATAGTGATGACAACAATTCGGTCGGTAAATACCATGCCAAAATACCGATGAAATATTTTTATCGATGATTTCGTTTATATTTGTAGATTTTCTAGCGGTGTATATAACTTATGAAAGTTGAGATGTAAAGACTGGATATGCTTTCCTGGTGCTCAACTGGTGATTATAAGATCACATGAAGGCCTTCTTTCGATAGCTTGTTAGAAAGCTCTGAAAACATGTTGGAGGGATACAGCACTGATCATGAAGTAGAATCAGGGAAGCTATACACCTTATTCAGTGCCCTAGATTACCCACAAGCTTATATTATCCCTTTTATCAAACTTTATTATGTTTTTATCAGTGAAAAACTCTGTATACAAATATCATATTTGAGTGAAGCATGTGGGAGTAAAAGGTGCAGCTAGCAGGTGCCAAGCTGATTGCTTAGTAACCTTGTATACCTGTTGAAATTCTCTTTTTCATTGAAAAAATTCTTGAAGGCCTTTTCATCTTCAAGTATGACCCTGAAGACATGTGATGCTAAAGAATTTTTTGAACAAATATTGTTTACCATAACAGTCGAAAGGAATTTGTTGAATCTGATAGCCCATTCACTTTGGGTGTGGTGAAATTATACAGTGAATGACGAATCAAATGCATCCATCTGTGCAAAACTTTTGGATTTTTTCGTTCTAAGATTTGAAGATGCTCTATTTCTGGGTTGGTCTGTTAGTGCTTCTAAATGCTACATATGGACTTTTTCAAATAAAATGTTGATCAATGTGCATCTCTTTGAAAGAAATGAATTAATGCACTCTTACTTTAATTCCCCACCTTAATTAGTGTTTTTTTTTACTAACCATTGACATGTGATTTACCATGGATAAGATAATTTTTTTTCAACGAAAATAATAATAAGCAGGCTCTTTCAGTGTATTTTTTTTTATAATAAATGCAAAAAATAATTAAATTGAAGAATAAAATTGAAAATAAAAACATTCAATTTAAAAATAATAGTAAAAAAAAAAATCGGGTAAACCGATGTAATTCAAATCATATACCCCAATGAAATTAACAATTTATAATTCTTAAAATTATTTTTCATTTAATTATATGTGAACTAGACTTTTTTTATATAAAATAACAATTTAAAAATTTAAAAATAAAGGTTGTGTGTGGCCCTAAATAAAAGTAGCCTTAATGTTTCTAAAGTTTGATAATAAAAGGAGATTATTTTTTAAAATTTTAAAGGATTAAAAATACATTAATTTTGTTTTTTAAAAAGGTCAAGACACGTCTAGCCACATAAAATAGACTTGGTTTGCTCTATTCCCAGGAGCATAAGGCAAACAACTTGTTATCCTTTTATTTTTAAATATTAAAAGGTGGACCAAACGTTGTTCATTTTTTAATTTAAAAATAAAGTCATAGACGACATGTCATTTACTAAACTAAAATCCGGCTATCAAGAGTAGCTGAAAAACTGGGCTCTTAGTATTTTTTCCTTAAAAAATTAATTTTCAACCATTTATGGCCCAAAAGACCATAGACATCATAATAAACTTATTTATAGTCTCAAAAAACCATACCAAAACCTGAAAATCAATTTGAAACCAAAACTCTTCTTGAGCTCATATATGTTTTTTAAGACAATTTCAACATGAAAAAAAAAAAACATAAATGGAACTCTTCTACTGAATGAAATTCATTGACACTAAAATATTGGACTATTTTGATGGCTAAAGAAGGCACTAAAGATGATTTTCTCTTTCTATGACGAGAATTTGATGACTTTTCCTCTCTCCTCTTAAACCAATACCTGAAAAATAAAAAAAAAAGTTTTGGACTAAAATTGACTTTTCTGAAAATTTAAAATTAGAGGGACCCAATATTTATAATTCGAAAGGTGTGATGGTGAAATAAATAAATAAAACTTAGATTGGCCTTCAATTTGGTCCTATAAGGGAGAAATAAAAAAATAAAAAGGTTTAGGAAAATAATATTGCACTATCAAAATTCACATACAATAAGTTTGGCTCTAGAATGGTGTGGGCTTCCATGAGTGTTTTTTATAATAATAATTATAATATTAATATGAATAAATCAACAATTATTGCTTTTTTTTTATTAATTTATGCATCAGGTAAAAAAAAATCAGATAATTTTAAAACTACTTCACAATATTAATTTAAAGCATGTTTGATATTGTGATGATAATTACTTTTCAAAGTATTTTTTGTTTGAAAATACATCAAAATAATGCTTTTATTATTTTTTAAATTTTATTTTGACATCATCATATCAAAATGATTTAAAAACACAAAAAAAATTGAAGTAAAGAAAAAAATAATTTAAAAAATATTTTTAAAATATAAAAACAAACAGGCTTTTAGTTTATCCAAATATAGTTCAATACGACCCTCCTCCTATCTATTCATTCTTTGTTTTTCTTTTCCAATAAACTCTTGGGATAAGGTTAGATAATTTTAGAAATTAATCTATTCCAAGACTTGAAGCCAAAAATTCATTTTTAAACTTTTTCTCTTTTGTGATTTCATGCATGTGAAAATTAGAAGAATTGGTTACTTTCATTTCAACCTCGGAAACACCCAAGAAGATGGGGGGAACTAGAAGAAGAAAAGCAACATAAATAAAGTTCATGCTTCCTAGTGAGGTCAATTTCTTGAATAACAAAAATCTGGCCGCATTTCTTGAAACTTTAAACTACAATTTGTTGCTGAATTCAAAAGAAGAGAAACAGAGCATTAAAAAATAAGCCAAGTTTTGGTCTTGTGGTTGACTTTGGAGGCCATTAAATTGAAGAAAATAGACCAAGACAAGGCCTGACTGTTTTTCACGTAACCAGGAAGCTTTTGAGCCTATACTTCCACAACGTGGAACCCATCTCTTATGGGAGAGCGAGTCATCATCACATTTGAGTGCAGGCTTCAACTAGATTCGTTGCTCACGCTTCCTACGAGAATGCATCTGATTTTCACAACATGTCTACTTTCGCAGATGAAAAAAAAAAACACATTTGGAGCTCCATGAACAAATTCTGTAAGACGAAAAAAATGTGATGCATGGAGCAAAGCACATGAAAAACTTTGCGTTTCCACATGAAATGGCAAAAATAAACACTGTTATTGCAAGACAACATGGATCTTTGAATAATTTGCAAATTTTAATTAACCAAATAAATATTAGAAATAATTTTTTAATGAGGGTGTGAAAAGGGACAAGGAAGCATATTCATGGTGAGCTTCTAGCTTTTTTTTGGAGTGAATGGTTTATCTTATTATATTGGCTAACTAAGTATTTTAAGAAATTATCTTATTTTTATCCAAGCTGAACTCTTCAATTTTCTTCTTGTGATCTTGGTGGGGATTGGTGTTTAGGGGTGGGTCTATATTTCTATGTCAAATGAAAAACATGTAATGTTACAAAGTTAATAAATATTATATGCATGCAAAAAAAGAAAAGATACATTGAATATGGGTTTGCCCTTCAAAGAGTGGCAATGATCGTCACCTGGTGTTTTATTATACCGATAAGGGAATTCATATTCATCTCAGTCAATTTGTAATAATCTAGACTCTTGTAAAATCTATGAGATGATCATTTGCCGCTCAAAAGTTCTAGAATTCAGGATTCTACATGTCAGGCTTTTTTTAATACAATTTGTTGATGGAACATACAACCTAAGAATATACTTTAATCATTAAGTGAGCATGGGTAAATTTTTTACCTGGTCTTAAAAAAGTCTCAGATCTGCTCAGTGACAATCTTTGTAAAGAGAATATAGGGGTATTAGGAGGAATGGTTAAGGCACATATGTCCACAATTACCAAGTAAGCACTTAGACACGAGTTGGGTGTTTCACGCATCTGAACCCTAACCCATAGTCATAGGGCAAACCGCTAATCCCCCACCTAATTTAGAAGCTTGTGTGTACTCTAAAAAAAATTAAAGCAAGTGATGTATGGGGTATTAATCTATATTCAATATACAAATACATGTGCAATATATAAAAAATTAAAGCATAAAAAGAATGCATGTTGATAATAAAAATATAGACAAAAGAAGTAGAAATTTAAAGTATAAAAAGAATTAAAATAAATAGACTAACAAAAAATAAAACACAACAATTAAACAAACAAGCAAAGTTTAGTTCACATGATATCCTCAGTGGAGTTGTCATTATGTTGCACTTGTGCAGTGTTGTGGTGAACATCCTCCCAGATTGGGATCATCGAAATATGAGAGAAAATGACAAGGAATTCTTATCATTTATCATTAAAAAAAAAAGAGATGAAGCCACCATCTAGTATTTTAGTCACTAAAAACCCTAACTGGTCTTAGGATCTAGATAAAAAGACTAAATAAAAGGGACTGGATGTGTATAGAGAGTACATATCACCCCTAGTATATCTTCTCTCAGATAAGCTGCATTGTTTATTTTTCTGATATAAACTAAGGTATTATTGTGTTTTTTAACTATCGATTTGTCTAATGGTTAAAGTCAGTCCATCTTAGTAAAGTGGACCATAACTTTATGGGTCAAACCTAGTCATTTTAGGGTCAAAATATATTTTTGCATTTTGCTTTTAATATTGGGAATACATCGTATATATAAGTTCGTAATCCTTGATATTAGAATAAACAAAATATTTTTTTTTTATTTTTGAAATATAGGTCAAGTTCTCATTTATTGCACCGGTAATTAAATAAAAAATACATGTAAAGATATCAACAAAACTATTTTTCTTAAATTTTAGTATTTAAAGATGTTAAATCATGCCGTGTATTTTTTTATTATTATTTATGAAAATATGATTTTTTTTAGAGACTTGACCATACGCAATTTAAAATAAAGTTTTATTTTTTAAAGAAAGATTTTTGTTATTTTTTGTGTGGAAGGAACTGATTTATTTAATAATGAAAAAACACTCATGTGCAGGTCAAAATTCCAAATATTAAATATGAAAGGGTAAAAAAAGTGGAGAATTCAAAATTAATTACAAGATGATCTTTAAAAAATTAAAAAATTTATTAAAATTGAACTAAGACCATATTTGTTAAGACGCAAATAAAATTTTTTTATCTAGCTATTTTAAACACGATATTAACTTAAGATGGATTATTGTTCATCAACTAAAAACTGAGCAACACCAAAAATCCACGTGAATCTTATTAATTTCACGAACTTCATTCAAATCACATACTAATTTAAACAAATTAACACAAATCCAAACATAATTCATGCATCAATATTTAATGTTTAAATAGCAATCACAACCTAAAAAAATAAAGTAACAATTCAACACAAATTATTAAATCATCTCAAATCACAAACAATATCGATCCAAACTAAATGTCTAAACTGTTTAAAAATTATACACGACAATGAGCATTTTGTCTCAAATCTCACAACATTTTAGTAATTTGTCAAAAAATGATTCGAGAGGCTATTATAACCAAGAAACCAGTGCTGGAAAACTCTGGAAAGTGGAGGAACAATGATGAAGCGTGTATCCATGTGCCTTTACCACTAACAATGCGTGAACCCGGGGAAGTAAAAGAAGGGGTGGATCTGAAACATCTTCTTCTTCTCTTTCTGTCTGTGCTAGTGGTGAGAGTCATCATTACCTGCAAAAATAAAAAAAACCACATAACAAAGCTTTAGTTTCATTTCATCCTCTCTCTCTCTCTCTATATATATAGATCTGTTTCTCTTTCCTACCACTGGTCATTAATGTTGTTGATGGTTGAATAATCATGGTTTACACAGAGAAACTCAGCATTGGTGGTAGATAAACAAAGGAGAAATGACTTGTGTTTGTGGGTTGCTGTCGTCGATGGAGATGGAGCACAATAGTTGTTGTCACGTGAATGAAGAAAGACTACACAATAATGGTTATAGGATTGAGGAGAAAATGAGATAGAAGTTGTGAGTTAGGTGAGACTAGTTCACAACGTCCACTGGTTGAGTTCACAGTTGAGAGGAATTATTGTTGGCATTGATGGATGCAATGCAGTATGGTGGTTTAAAGGTGTTTGTTGGCTGGAATGCATTAATGTGGTGGTCGTTATGTGGCTTGGTAGTAGTGACAGGTGCTTGGCAGGTTTTGTGATGGGTTTCCTTTTTATTTGGGTAGTGATGGTGTAAAAAAAAAGGAGGCCAATGCTAAAGATGGTGCTGACCAGCAGTGGGAGATGGAGAAAGAATGAGTTATATGTGATTGATGTTGGGTCAAGATAGAAAAATGAAAATAAAGGTTGATGCTTTGGGTTGATTACATTTGTTTTTATTATCAGCTATTAGTGAGGGATGATAGTGAGGTGTGATAGGTGTTGTTAAACAGGAGAAAAAGACTAGAGTGGTGGTATCTAGTGAAGATGGAGGAACTCACAACATATGTGATTGTTCGCGGTGAAAAATAAGAAAGGGACTGATGTTGGGCCTCCAGTGGGAGGGAGGGAGGGAGATTTTGTGTGAGAGATTCCCTCACTATTTATAGGCAAAACAATTTGTCTTTTTCCTTCCATTTACGTGGTCCGCAAGCAAACTTGGTGTCCAAGTAACCCTAAATCACTTTGGTCCTTTTTTTTTTGCATTGTTGGTCCCCTTGTCCAAATATTTTTTTGTTTTTGAAGAAAACAATATCAACGCTGACTCAATGATAAAAATAAATTAATGATTTTGAAATAAGTGTGTTAAAAACTGAATGCGTTGAAAGTAAATTTTTAAATTTTTAATTTTTTTTGAAAAAAAAAACTGAAGCAAAAAACAACGCAAATATTTCAAAAATAATTTTTTTGGATTTTTTTTTGTCTTTTTTTCTATTGTTTGGATTTAAAAAAAATAAGAAAAAAGGTAAAAAATCAGGTTATGACAATGATAAATAACCAATCATTTAATAGTTCAAATCTCATAACCTTTACCCTATTTAATAAAATAAGTACAATGTAATAATGGTTTTTTTTTTTTTATAAATTTCAAATTTAAAAGACTTTCGTTGAATATACATATTAGAGAATAATACAATATTATTTCTAAATCTTTACCTAATAATTCAAAAAAAAATTTATTTCAATTGGTTCTTTAATATATATGACTCCAAAAACAAAAAACCCACCATAACTCCCCCTTCCATAGAACTCAACCATAGCACCAACTCAAACATAAGCATCTCAACTTCAAAATAACATTATTATCTAAGATCCATCTTCTCTAGACAATGGTGACTTGAGAAATATAAGGAAGATTATTTCAAGCCAAGAGTAATAGTCCCTACCATTCCAAAATCTATCTTATAAAACATAGATTTAGGTAACTACCACATGTTTCTATTGAGGGAAGGAGAAGGGAGGGGTAACCCCTTATAAAAAACCAAGAAGTAGAAGAAGGGCTAGCCTTAGCTTAGAAAAAAGATAATGATGAGTTCTAAAATCTAATATGTTTAAGAATAAGGTTGATGTGTTGAATAATTAGTTAATTTCTTAGTTCAAGTAATCTGATTCATTCTCTCTAACCAAGGTATCTGATGGCTTGATATGGAAAATCTAGGTGGTTGGTAGTTGGTACCTGTAAAAGATCCACTTTAATGGATATAGGGATTCTCAGATGCTTAAGTTAATAGCTTTGTAGAAAAAAAAATACAATGATAAATGATCCCAACATATTCTCAGATGCTTAAGTTAATAGCTTTGTAGAAAAAAAAATACAATGATAAATGATCCCAACATATGCTCTTAATTTGAGGGTAAATTTTTGTTTTTTGAAATCTACCAAAATTTCTGCAGAGTTTCATTTATATTTAGAACATCCCAAGTTATTGACTACTATTAATATTCTTAATCAATGTATCATCACATGATCCCATAATTACGAACCTTATTTCAATCATCAAAATTCAACACCTCATACAGTCCACATAACATATATTTATATTATTGCAAAATTTATATTTCTGCACATCTAAGTATGCTCTGTGTTTAATCAAGGATCCTAACATTATTGGTCTTGCCTTGTTCATTTGCACCAGAAATTTCTTTACATTTGTTTGCTTTTTTTCTTATACAAACTCAGTATATCAGCTGAAAACCTGTGACCCGATCTAAAGATCATTCTCGGTATAACAACGTCACGTACTGGATACTTGAAATATATATATCCTAAAAATAAAATTCAATATGAACATAGCCTACATATCATGTTATACATTTTAAAAGAAAAGGGATATTCATATGCAAAGAGAGCATTTAAAACATAATAAATGTTCTTGAACATTTGAAAAGGGTTAATTACAAGATAACTAATGTACTTACATGCAAAGCTAGACTTTTATAATTACATCAAGGTTTACACAAAAGCATACTGCATAAACGTGTTAATTCCATTATGCTTAAGTTAAATATTGACACAGGCTTGACAAAGTGGAGTCCTAAACTAATGATCTTCCTAGATATTAGATGGACATGTTACATAAATGAACATACCATTATGTTAATAAAAGATATATATATATATACACACACATGTAATGTAATGTATACGAATGAAGTATAAATTTTCTATCGGATCCACAAGAATTCTAACAATCAACTTCTATTTTGTTTGTAAATCATCTAAACCCAATTAACACTCATTTGCATATCCTTAATTTGAATACTCTTATTTACTTGCGTGCACTAGGTGACTTTGCAAAGTCCAACCTAGACATTCTTAGGCAATTATATTTATCAAGTACCCAGGTCATTCAAACACTGATACCCTTTACAAATTGAGTCTTATCAATCATTCTCGAGCATCTCAACTCAGACATCATTAGCCCAAGCTACTCTTGTAATTCATTTCCCAGCAATCCTATCACGGATGTCATTAGCCGTAGCTAATCTTCTAATTCATTTCCCGGCAATCCTATCATGGATGTCATAAATCGAAGCTAATTCATTTCTCGGCAATCATATCACGGATGCCTTTAGCTGTAGCTAATCTTGTAATTCATCCCACAGCAATCCTATCACGGATGCCATTAGCTGAAGCTAATCTTGTAATTCATCCCACAGCAATCCTATCACGGATGCCATTAGCTGAAGCTAATCTTGTAATTCATTTCCCGACAATCCTATCACGGATGCTTTTAGCCGTAACTAATTTTGTAATTCATTTCCCGACATTCTTATCATGGATGCCATTAGCTGTAGCTAATCTTGTAATTCATCTCCCGGCAATCCTATCACGGATGCCATTAGCCGAAGTTAATCTTATAAATATGCTGAACTTTATTTACATTGAACATGGTATTTATTGTAATTGCTTTCACCAGAAGAACTTTAAATTGCATAAGTGCAAATACAAGGGAAAATCATGCCCTGCTCTGCCTGTTTCGTGACCTCCCCTAACAGAAGATCCAATCCTGGTCGCTTCTCTTGAATCACAAGGAAGTTTTTGGTTATGATTCCTTTAAGCCGATTATTATAGAGAATCCATATTCATTCATCACACATATGTTACTTTCTATGCATGTTTATTTCCTCATAATAACATACATACATATATCATGTATATTTTTAGAGTTAGTATCTCAACGTGCAAGTGTTCGCATGACTCGGTTCTTTTATATTCTTATTGAACTGTCACTGTCCAAACGTTACTATCTAGACATTGAACTGTTACTGTCCAACTGTTACTGTCTACACATTGAACTGTTATTGTCTGAACACTCATCAGATTTTTAACTATATCTAGAGTTCTATAACTCCATTTTAAGTGAGATTGATCTCATTAAAAAGCTAAGACACAAGGATACAAGTTCTCTGAAGGAAGGAGAACCCATTTCTGCCTCCAAGATAGTCAAAATTGCTCATCAACTAATCAGTCCTACTACCCTACAGAATCAGTCACAACTTAGTATTGGTTGGTGACCCATAACTGGAGTGCTACAACTCCAAATTGAGCAAGACCAATTTCCTTGGTTAACTAACATCCAAAACTACAATTTCTATGAAGAAACCTGATCCTAATTCCCTCATCCTTCTACCCGAAATCTCATCGAAAGTCAGAAGATAAGTCTGTCCAGATTCGTCACCCCCTTCCCTTTATATAATACTTTCACAAACTATATTTTCTAGGTAAATTATTTTGGTTTCACGCCCTCCATCACATACCGCACATGAATTAACTTAATTTTAACAATAAATACTTTTTCTCTAATTCATGTTTAAGAACCCTAACCTAGAATTCAATATCAAGGCATCAATTCATTATCGAATTTGAAATGAATTTTAAGACCATGTTTAAAATAGTTTACCCGGTACGAATTAAGATTTTGATCTTTAATAAGTTGAAGATTTTCAACTCCATCCTTTCTTTTCTAATGACAACCGGCCCTCCTTCTTCTCTTCTTGTTCAATTTTCTTGTTAATCTCTTGCTCACAAGTGTTTATTCCATCTATAAACCCTTAATCTTGGATGTGTTCTTGATATTGTAGTGTTTTTCTCTTGATTTTGCAAGAACGGATACAAAACTTCCTATTTTCTTTTCTTATGGTTGCTGCAGATTTTTGGTGATGAGAAGAGTATTTATACTCTATAATTTCCCTTGTTTGCATTTAGGTCTCATTTCCTTTAAGTGTATTATTCTCTTCAATTAAATCCAACCCTCAACATTACCGGGTTTATTTATAATGTCTCGAATTATTTCGCCCGGAAATTTATATTCAAAATTTTTTGAATACCTGTTTTTATTTAACCATATGCATGAATTTCTTCACTTTTATTTCTCATGTAGTTAGTTTGCAATTTAAGCAACTTTAATTATATATTTTTTTCCGGGGTTTACAGATATGCTCTAAAAATATGTATGTTGTAAGTGTTAAGAATGAAAAGATTGTGAACATTTGGTTTGAAGAATTCATAGTGTATTTATAGCTCATGAATCTTATCTTTTCGTAGAGAGAAGAGACTAAAGTGTAATTTTACCCTTATGATATTTTGAATTGTATTTTACTCAAAATAATACATATAAGATCAGTGTAAAATACTGAAGGACCCGTGTGGAGTCTTAGAAAAAATAATCCTAAAGGGATGTTAGGCTCGGGCAAGGTAATCGAGCCCAAAAGAGATGAAAAATGAGTTCACACGCATTGTCTGGATCCAAATATGCTGTGTTTGGGCATGACAGCTCGAGTCCATAAAGGCAGGGGTGGAGGTAGGATTATTTAATAGGGGGCCAAAATAATATAAAAAGATATTTTTTTTAATTTACTATACATAAATTGTAAAAATAAAAAAAACTGCATGATTTAGTTTTATTCAAAGAAGTAACTACAAACATATGACGATCTTTGTATAAGATAAGAAGTTTAAAGCAATACCATATTGAGTCAAAGCTATGAAGTTAATGTCATCTTCATAATGTATTCATCATTTTAATTTTGTTGATCTTTGTACCTATCAAATATAAATATACAAAATATATAAGAAACATTAGTTAAAGCGATGCATTATTTATGTTTGATAAAACTTTAAAATAAAGTAAAAAATAATAAAGAATGATTCTTATATATTTAATTTAATTGTGCTCGTCGTTCTTTCATGGAGTAGAAATCATCGATTATCATATCAATTGTGAATCTTTCAACAATTTCTTTTTCTATACAAACAATCAAATAATTTGCAAAAAAATCATCTTCCATCCGATTGCAAAGTCTTGTTTTAACAATCTTCATCGTTGAAAAAGCTCGTTCAGTTGTTACTGTCGAAACAGGAAGAGTCAAAATAAGTCGAATCAACCTGTCAATGAGTGGATAAATTATTGATTTTTCTGTTTCAACCAATCCTTGACATAAATCAACAATCGATGACATATTCTTTAAATTTGGATGATTGGGCACATCAAGCTCATAATGCTGCAACTGAAATCTCAAATGAGTTTTTTCTTAGTCAGAAAAGTCTTCAGGATAAAACTTGTCAACACGTAAGCATATATCTTCAACACTGAATAATTTATAGTTATTTTTAGGATCTAAAGTTGCGCTCAACTTAAGAAGCTCAATCGTCTGCTCATTGAATCTATTATTTAGCTCTTGCAACTGTTGATCAATGATAGCTATAAATATATCAACTTGATAGTGATGCTCAACTGTTATTGATTTTTTTTTACAGCGAGATCGTCCCACACTAGAAAAACAAGCATCCATATCAGGAACTTCAATGTCTTGATGCTTACAAAATGATGTCACTTCTTTTAAAAGAGTTTCTCAGCCATCATCTCTTAACTTCTAAATTAAAGTCTTTGTGGTAGTCACCAAATGCATAGCATTTAAAATGTCTTGAGATTTCTGTTGTAAAGCTTGGCAAAGCACATCAGTAATTCCCATAATATTCTTCATTATATGTAAGATGAATGCAAAATCAAATGACATTAGCAACTTAAATGAAAAGGCCGCATCACCACGTTGAGAATAAGTAGATCCATCTAAAGCGATGTTTTCAAGAACCAAGCAAGTTGCCCCATACATTTTTATCAAACTGTAAATGGATTTGAAGTGCGAACTCCATCTGCTATCTCCAAGTCGTTGCAAACCACCTACTTGATTAACTCCTTTACCCGTTTCAATCTTACCAATATCAACTAAATGTTCAATTGTAGCTACTTGAAAAGCCCGTAATTCATCATTACGCTTGCAAGAAGCATTAACAATGTTAATAATAAAAATCAAGTTCTGAAAAAAAGTGTGAACATCAGATATTTCTCTAGCTGCAGCAATAAGAGCCAATTGTAATTGATGAGCTAAGCAATGTACATAATATGCATAAGGGCAATCATTAATGAATAAAGCTTGCAATCCATTCCACTCTCCATGCATATTACTAGCATCATCATACCTTTGGCCCCTAATATTTTGAACATCAAGATTGTGATGAGATAAAACAAAGAAAATCTCTTTCTTAAGAATTGAAACAATTATGTCTTTGACATGAACTATATCTAAAAATCATTCTCGTATAAATCCACTTTTATCAACAAACCTAATAACAAGGGCCATTTGCTCTCTTCTGGATTCATCTCGAGCTTCATCAACAATTAAGCAAAATCTTGCATCACCAATCTCATGACAAATTGAAGACTGAACATTTCTAGCAAAGACATGCAAAATTTCCTTTTGAATTTGATGCGAGGTGTATTTAGCATTTTGTGGAGCATTATCCAAAACAAGAGCACCTACTTGTTCATTATATGATGCTAAAAGTTCCAACATTTCAAGAAAATTACCTCGATTTTTTGATTCTAGACGTTCATCATGTCCTCTAAAAGCACATGCTTGAAATGTGAGCCAACGAACAATATCTATTGAAGCTTTAATACGCAATCGATTATTTAGAATTTTTTGAGTAGTTTGCCTCTTAACTACCTTCTCAATATGACATGACTGATTTTTCAAATTTTCCAAGCACCTGGTAGCAAATCTATGAGCTGAATTTGGACCTTTTCCCATATGAGTTAAAAAAGCACATCGTTCCCCATCATTAACTTTCTTCCAACAATTGAATCCTTTAACAGTAAATGTGTCTGATCCTGGCTTTCCAGATGACTTACTTGAAAATAGATAGCAAGGGAAACAAAATGCAGTATTTTTCTCTGAATATTCAAGCCATTGATAACTTTTGAACCAATGAGACTGAAATCGACGAGGATGTTTTTTACCAGTCAGCGGATATTCAGACATCAAAGGTTGATATGGCCCCAAATTAATGTATGCCCTTCTAATTTCATCTTGTTGATTAACCGGGTATTCCCAAATTTGAGGACGATTGTTTGGATCTCTAATCAGATGAGCAGTGTCGATTCTAGTTAGAGGCTGCTCATTAATCAATGCAGGTTCTTCATAAACTGAAGCACATTGGGGTTGTTCAACTATAACTTCAACATTACACATTGGAGTTGATTCACTAGGCTGTGAGTTATCAATATTTTTCCTCTTTTTCTCAAAAAAGGAATCAATTCTTCTTATTTTGTTCATGGTTCAACCTAAAATCAAAACATCATAAATTTTTATTGTTTTCTATTTAAAAAATAAATACAAATAACGATGTGTTGAAGCAATAATCATAACCAAAAATAAATTTTTACATGTAAACCACACTGACATATGAAAGCAAAATTAACATATTAAAAAAAGAAATTGATATATAAAAGCATATCTAACATAAAAAATGGGATTACTGGTTCCTAAAAAAGAAAACTTACACTGAATCAAAGTTGGGTATACGCTCTTCAAAGAACTCAATTTGGCTAGAAAGACCGTGTCTAATTATATATTGGACCTGGTGATAGTAAGGTAGAAAAAATTGATAATTTTGGTGACTCTGCTAAAAACAAAACATAAAACAAATCCAAGCATAATCGAAACAAACAAACCCATAAAATATATCCAATTAATTAGAAAAAACAACATTCACTATAACAAGAAATAAAAAATGGTAAAACTAGTAGATCTGAAAAAAAAAAGCAGAATTATATATATGTATTCATTAAATTCTTAACAAACATTAAAAAAAATTAAATTACTAATTACCTTGTTGTTTCGATAAATTAATTGGCAGCAGCTTTGCTTTAACTTTTATGCTTTGTATTGTTAATTTTTTCGGCTAGATTTGCACTTTGCAGAGAAGAATGAGAGAGAGACAATAAAGGAAAGGAATTACAAATTGAAAAACTTGCATAGAGATACACGGGTATTTAGCCTATTAAAGTCAAACATAACTAATAAAATAATAATTTAATATTCAAAAGCCTATTATTTATTATATATTTTTTAAAAAGTTTTGGGCTCCTGCTAGCCTCCCCTTAGTTCCGCCGCTGCATAAAGGTGTTGGGGTGTCTGCCCAACCCCAGCTAAGTGTGACAGCACCCCTAACAGAATTGGGCGTGACAACATGTCAAATTGAATTATTTCCTAGGTTCATGTTTTTTTTTTGGGAGTAGGGCTTGAGCTATAACGCCTGAACCCATGTGCCTTGGTTGTTTTTAGATTTTTTATCTCTTTCTAAGAGGATTTTTAAATTTATTTTATTCGGATATATAATCAATAATGTACACTAATATACTCCAGCACAATGAGCTTTAACATGGTTGAAGGATATTTGTTAATAATTGAGTAAAGTCGGATCAAATTATCTAAACTTAACGAAGGTAGAGTTGAATTTGTAAAACTATTTTATAGAGCAAAATTTGACTATTCGTAAAATTATCACTGCGATTTTTATAAACATTAGCTTTAAAAGGTTGGTATAGTGACAGAGTAAAGGTTCATCCAATCTGTTGCTGCAAACGATTATTCTTCATTTAATTAATAAAATGATATATTTATGTATAGTTAGATGTATTTGTGGGATTGTTTCAAATGCCCACCTCAACCGAATGTTTTTGATCCTATTTGTTTTTGTATTTTAAAAATATTTTTAAAAAAATTTAATTTTTTTTTATTTTTTTATTTGCTTTAAATTAATTTTTTTGGTGTTTTTAGATCATTTTGATGCGTTAATATTAAAAATAATTTTTAAAAAATAAAAAAATATTATTTTAATATATTTCTAAATAAAAAATATTTTAAAAACAACCACTACCATAACTATACTTCTAAATAGATACTTCCCAACAGGTAAAATGTGGAATTATGAAAACGCTCTATTCTTCTATTTTGTCAATATTTATAACACCCATTTGATGAAAATCAAAAGATAATAATAATAATAATAAATCAGTTTTTCTAAAAAGTATTGAAATTAATATTTTCGTAAAAAAAATGAAAGAATATAGCAGATGAGGTTCTGGCAGGCACGGAAGCCCATCATTAAAACGGTGCGTTGTAACAGTTCCATGACATGAAATCAGATCACACCTCCCCCTTTTCTGATTGTAATTATGACAACAACGCTTGTATTAATTTTAATTAACCAAGTATCGGACAAGCACATACCGTGACCCTCTTTCTTTCTTTCTCTCTCTCTCCCCCTTTAATCATGCCATTGCCAGTTTCCATTATAGTAACAACTAATTATTAGACTCCAGATTCGCCGCACAGTCATTTGTTTTTTTCTAATAATGTTTTTTTTGGATAATTTTATTTTTATGAAAATAAAAAACTTTATACATATATATATATATATATATATATATGATTAAATAAATTAAAAACTAGAAAAATTAAGAAACATTTGTAAATCTAAGATATTTTATTTTACAATAAAAAATATTTTTCTAGTTGTGTTTGATAAATTTATTTATTAAAATAATTTTTTTATTCAATCAAACGATGATAATAGAATTAATATATATTAAATTCATTAAATAAAATAGAAAAGAAAAAAAACTATGTCGTATTAAAGATAATATATGAAAATAAAAAATTTTTATTTTTAAAAAAATTAATTTTATCAATACAAAAAATAAAAAAATTATAAATTAATCCGAAAAATATCTTTAAAAACTAAATATATTTAAAATATATGAAAATAAATTTATTTTTGGTATTAACAATCTAAGAATATAAAAGAAATTTAATTAAAAATTTAATAAAAAACCGATTGAATTGCATCCAAATTGGTCTAAATTATAGATTTGGATGCACATCAATTTGAAGTTATAATTACCTTCA
>Ga0325411_1001897_pt1 | contig 23423 bp, 10 predicted proteins | sample PopdelMetagenome_13_FD_206181 | JGI IMG/M metagenome (GOLD analysis project Ga0325411, IMG submission 206181) | Populus deltoides microbial communities from Bellville, Georgia, United States - Xylem-PdIQD-R4 | ecosystem: Host-associated > Plants > Phyllosphere > Stem > Wood/Secondary xylem... | reverse complement strand
GGGGTGAAATCATTAAACAAAACCATTTTATAAAATGATCCCAAATAAAAACTTGTTAATGCCAACAAATTAGCAATCAAAAGAACATTGATTGAATTTGATAGGAGAAAAAAAGCAAAGGAAGGTGAAATCGTAAAACAAAATCAATTTAAAAAATAACTAAAATAATAATAATAAAAAAATAAGGATCAATTTTGAAAGATAAAAAAACAAAGAGGGGTGAATTTGAAAAAGTATACTATTTTTATAGATCATTCAAGTTAAAAAAATCATAATAAAAAGAAAAGAGACCAAAGCTAAAGAACCAACAAATTAAAGGACTATTCTTGAATTTTTAAAGGGTCGACGAGAAAATTTAGGTGAGGAGAGAGAGAGAGAAGAAGGGGGGAAGAAATGGTCGTTGACGTTAAACTACCGTGAATGGGGTAACATTTGTTGTCTTATCGGGTCAGAGACGCCAAGACTTTTCAAACGCCGCCCTGAAATATAGTGTTTGGTGATTGTACGACCTCTCACTCGCTGCCAAAATAGGACGAGAGTTATCCATATGCGCTAACAATTTTTTTTTCCAGTAATATTTAATAAATGTAATTTACAAAAATATCCCTTAATACCCTTGATATTTACAATAAAAACAAAGTAAAATGACAAAAAAAAAATCCTTGGGTGAGAGTTTAATTGGTTTTGTCTTTAAGGATATCAAAGTAATTACAATATCTCTATAAAAGATAAAAATACAAAAATATCCTTGAGTAGTAGATGTTGAATTATTTTATTCAAGAGTTAAATAAATAATTTTATTGTGCATTGAAAAATGCAATTACCAACATAGCCTCACACAACCTTCAAAAGATATTTATGTTATGGTTAAATAAAAGATAGTTTTTTATATTTTATTTATTGATTTTTTCATGGATTGTTTTTTAATTTTATCATTCAACATATGGTTGATTTTTTATTGATTTTTTTTTAATTTTATTTATTGATTTTATGAATTTCTTTTTAATTTTACCATTCAACATTTGATTGATTTTGAAGTGATCTCGAATGAACATCACGGTATTTGGTCAGTGCTCAATTTTACGAGTTTCTTTTTTTGTTGTTGTAGAATTAAATAAAAAATAATTTCAGAAAAAAAGTTGTTAAACCTAGTGGGATGCATGATCCAAACCGCGAGTTTAACAAATTGACTCGTATTCACTTAAATCTTTTTTTATGTCCTTTTTTAATTAACGTTTTTTTAAAATTTTTCTCTTCAATATTGTGTTGATTAGAAATTGAGTTTTATATTTTTTTTAATTTATTTTTTATGAGTTTATCACGGTCTTATGAACGGGTCACGTGTTTGGCAGATAATCCAAGTTGATCAAGGTTGATCTAACAAACTATCATACGTTTTAATATTTTTAAAAAAATATTATTCAATATAAATATCAGATTTTGAATTCATAATTAATTTTTTTAACTAGAAAATACGATAGCAAAGTATAAATATTTTTTCATGTTAAAAAAATTGATTTAACATGTGAGTACTTCGAGCCGATGAATTGTCTAGTGTAGTCTTATATTGTTTGGTTTGTTATGAAATATAATTGATACATTGAAGAGCAGAAAACCAAACCAAACACCCTTACATGTTAATGAGATAGCAACTTTCACATGAAAAGAAGAATATGAAGAGGAAATTCAAACAAAAAGATAAGACGAGCCATCGACTAAATAAACAAATAACAACTGAACATTTACTTGAAAAGAAATGAAAAATCTTCTTTCATACATAAGCAATCAGTCGCTGACCAGCGTTCGATCGCTTCTTTTGATGTTCAGCTTAATTACTAACACAATAGTGTCTGATCTATACCATGCAGTCGCTTTGAAATATAAGCTAATTCTACTAATTAATTAATATATAACGGGGGATCATGTTCCGATGGTTAGGTCTAAGTTTATGTGATTACTCCCACAGTCGAACTCTGGTACTATGCTTATGAAACTAGTTGTTGAATTATACTCACGTTGCTGATCGTTAATTAATGGCCATAACTCTCTTTCTTCAGCAGTACAGCACGACATTGATGGGGTGAAAGAAAGTGAGAGCTCACAAGTTTCAGCTGGTAGCCTGTCAATATTTTCTTCCATAGACGTTCTACCAACAAAGCTTGTGCCTGAATCCTGCAAAGATCGATGACACCAACTTTATAATTATTCATTAATGTAATACAGTAGGAATATATATCGTTGGGGTTAAACCACCATTTAAACTCATCTGTAATATATGTATGATCTTCAAAAAGGTTTAGTTTAAGAACTCCTAAACTCATCAACACACACACACACACACACACACACACACATCACCAATTAAGTTGTAGAAAGCAAAGTTCTTAAAGATCAGTACCAACATGGAATCTCCATGTACAGATTTTAAACTTCTTCATATTTCTACGGCGTACATACCTATAATTTTATCCTTTAATTTTTAATTTGTTTCCAAAGACATCCATGTAATTGATATATATATTTTTGTATGTACCTGTTGCTCCAGGTCACCACCGTCTTCTTTTGTTAGCTGGAGTCCATTGCTTTCATCAGAAAATATATCATGTTTAGAATCAGACTTCTCACATTCCATTTGCATCAAGTACTCACCTTGTAGTAGCCTGCCATATATAAACAAACAGCATGAGCAGGTGTTTAAACATAACCCAATCAATCCATATAAAAAAAATAATCAAATTGATGATAAGTAGTCCTTGATGAAGATACTGACAAGTTTCGTTGTTTAAAGTTCTATTTGCATCTCATTTGTCACGACCTCCAGTGCCACAGAATATGTTATAAATACTACAAAAAATCGAATTTAATTTACTGGCAATTTATTTGAGATATAAGGGCATTTTGATAGATGTAAGGTTATTATTCGACTGCGGTTGAAACTTTTTTTAAAAAAAAATTAATGCCATTAGATTTTAGCAGCACTTGATAGATATATTCGATTATCTAGAGGAAATTACTCTTATAATTTAACAGTAAGGAAATTTTTGGAAAACCATTAATTATGAAATAGAATTATAATAGAATTTTTTAAGTAATGCCACGAATTTAGTGAAACTTTGAAACTACGCATTGTCATCAAATACATTAATTGTAAGTATTGAAGAGATGTTAAGCTTCTTTCCAATATCAACTCGGAAAAATATCCAGAGAGGGTTGCTGATAATTATATTAGATTGCCGTGTTATTAAGCTTCTTATACATGATTTATTCATTAAAAAAAGGTTGTAAATTAAGGATTTTCGCATGGGATTCTTGAAGAGGGATTTTCATTCATGAAGAAGAAGAAGAAGAAGAAGAAGAAGAAGAATGTTGTGTATCTCACAATTAAGGCTTCAAATGTCAAACTTGTGCTCAATTGTTTTTTATATTATTATTATTACTGCTTTTTAGCAATCAAGAACACAATAAATTAAGCATATATTTACCTCTGAGAGGAGAAAATTGAGGAGATTCCCATGTCATCAAGTTGTGTTCTTTCTGCTTGCAGATGCTTCTTCATGGGTATTAAGACATTGATGTTTTTGGGACCCTTCATGCTTCTGTACATCTGTCAAAACCAGAGTTCAAAGATCAAGGGAAGTGCTGTTATATTCACAATCAGTATGCGGTTTAGTTTTCATTTCCTCTTGTCCTAATCTGTTCAGTGTCTAATCATGTTCACCTTTTCCCCCTTGTATTACATGCCTTTAATTATTTAAGATTATCCACACAGAAAGAACAAAAAATCTATCATGCCATCACATGCATTTACTATAAACTAGGTCGGCATGAATGTACATGCATGTGAATTTTATATATATATATATATATATATATATATATAGTTCACAAAAATAATGGGTCACAGATTTTTTTTTTTTGTTATGTCCCTGCTATTGCAGTAAAATTCGGTAGATAAAGTGATAAAGCAGATGATCATATATGAACGTCATTTCATGTACCATTAAAGATGTGTGCGTGACCTATTTTGAATTGAGCACCTCCTTTTGCTTTAGATATGGCAATACAGCCAGTCCAATCTCCAAAAATGAGCTATTTTTGTGTAGATTTCAGACTTGAGATAGGGGAATATCATATCTTTAGCATTAACATTTAGCTATCAATAATAATATTTAGCTACCAATCCGCACTAATAATTTTTTTGAATGGACTGATCATCACTGATGAGCCACTAGTTTTAACTAGCTAATTAGAAGGAAGACCTTCTTCAGGTTTAGGGTTCTCATGTTCATCATCATGTGTGTCTCCATTAATTTGAATTAGATTCCTAGGAGTTTTACCTTGCCCAGTTCCTGTGTGATCTGAACATGGAACAGGCGTGAGGAGTATAGATTCCCTAGATCTTCTTCAATGATATAAAAACCTAGCTAGCTTTATATATACACGTACTATATAAATATTCCATATGCGGTATATATATAACTAAGCTTAATTAATTCATCTTAATTCTAAAATTAAGTTAAACATTCTATGGGACCAATGTCAAAAAAAAAAAAAAAGGAAAACAGAGAGAGAATTGTGATTACTTTATTCAAATTAAAGAAATAGTTAGCTAGGTTTGTCTATATGATAGCAGAAGGACCATCCTTAATTTAATCATGTCGCTGGGATGTGGACCACAATTATAGCTAGCACCGCAAGCCACCATGTGCAATATTGCAAACACGTAGAAACATATATAAAATGTCTACATTAATTCCAAATCTGATGTGATTAATCCATGATGTTTTAATTCCTGTAATTCTTCCACTTAGAAGGTCTTCCTGTTTAATGATCTGCTAGTGATTTTGTTCCTTTTAGCTGAAATGAGAGAGTCATACCTGAAGATGGCTTTTGATATGAGAAATCTTCAGTTCTTTCACGCCCATCATCTGTAGAATTCGCCTAGGCGTTGCTTCTGAGCAAAATCATCAATAAACTTATCAGCGTACACTGGAGAAAAAGTACAGATCGATGCTTAACTGTATATGCATGATTGTGCCAGATTCAGTTTTCTCAGTCTTTAGGGCACCATAAAAAGGGGTTGACCCTAATTTAAATGGTCTTTATATGATCTGTTTAGAATCAAAATGGTGCAAAGAACCCTTTGATCTTCCCTTGCAATTGTATTTTAAGAAGATTAAGCAGTGTCGTCTTCATGGCTTTAAGAAGCCTTAGAGACACTGCAGACCAGAAGAACTTACTGTATTTTCCACCGAGGCGTCCAACAGCTTCAACAAAATGTTCATGGAGCTCAGGAGTCCACCGGAGACGTGGATGTTCAGATTTGTTGTATTGCCTTACTCCATTTTTCCGTGATGTTTTCATGGCTGGCTGTAGCTTCTATATGGTTGATCAGAATGTCTTTTTTTTCCAGAAGACTATCTGATATATACAATTATGTAGGCGGATAACGTCTACCCTTGAAATGTGAACGCATATCTGCCTTGCAACCACACAAAATTTTAAAACAAAAAAACATATGTTTGTCAGTCTAAGACCAAAGACTTTTTTAAGCATATAATCAAGTTCCTGTTCAAACATGTTTTCCCTTTATTTATTAGTAGTACTAGTGAACTCAAGATAATTCGGTAAGCTAAGCCCCCACACCCCTCGATCGCCAAGATTCTTTTTTTTTGGTTATATAAAAAGATTGATGAACTAATTAATTACTACAAGATTTAAGAACCGGAAAAAAAACACGACGTATACTATATATCATATATAATTTCTTCTTATACAAGTAAACAAAACCATCCTTTTCCTTCCACATTTCAAAGCTTAATTCCTCTTCTTTTTTATTTTATATTTTTGGAATATAGGAGAAACAGTCGTACGTACATAACCTTAAATGAATCATAGTAATTGCAGTGTTCTGCTTTTAGCAGCTAATTTATCAAATGATCCACATTGTGTTCGACCAATTGGAGCCGGCTGTTCATTCTGTGATATCAGGATGCGGGATTTTTTCAAGAGTCCCAATCCATGAAACTACACTGGATGAATAAGAGAAGAAAGTCAACAAAAATTAAAAGTCATCCTGCCTAAATGATTTGCTAAGGCCAAAGACTTTAGTTTCTCTAATTCTCTTTCGATAAATTGATAAATCAAAACCTTATAGAAAGTAAAAATAATGATGAAAAGTGCCTAGAGAGCTGACAAAAATGGAGTCCAGTCCACTTCGAGCTAATACCCAAATTATGTTAAAACAAAATCCCCAACCTAAATTAAGTTAAACTCCCAAGCACAAATTCCCATACCACAAAATTCAAAGAAATTTCTTTGCCGGTAAAAATCTAAAGAAAAAAAATATTAATTCAAAGAAAATATAAAGAAAGAAAAGAAAATTACAAGGCATAAAAATGATCTCAGAATTCTTTGAAATGCCACACGTTTTTTTTTAGAAGATATTAAGATTTAGGAAAGAATGTGAATGCATGATTTAGTAAGGCAGCGCATTTAGAGTTTCTATATATATATATATATATATATATATATTCAATGATTAGTTTTTATTTATTTATTATCACAAGCTCATGCATGTGGTCATAACCTAGGACATAATGCTCTAGGAATTTTCCTCCTTTCTTTTCACTTTGAGGACATGGTGCCTTTTGGATTAAAAAGAAAAAGGAGAAACAAAGAAAGAACGGAGCCCTCAATATGGGCAGAGCAGTAAGCAAAGTCAAGGCCATGACCTTAACCTATCAACTTCATGTGTCAATAAAAGACGGTGCCTACTTTTGGACCCATCTGATTCCTCTCATGGCTGCCGTGTTCAACACCACCCTCTCTCCAATTTCAATATGCAAGAAAAAAAGGAGCAGCTAGCTAACCCCTAGAATTAATTTCTTGAAAGCTGGCTCTCCATATGGTTGTAAATATTCCAGTACACTAAAGATCCATGGCATGCAATGAACCGTCCTTGTAATCCACATGTGGGCTCTCTGGTTGCAAGACTTTGACCGCTTGATTTATAGATGTGGGTGGGTGCAGCTCCCATGCACGTAAATCACACCAAAATGGATCTAAATCTGCAAACAGAGAGGAAACAATATCTGTCACGTTTTCCTGCCTTTATATTTATATTCTATGGCTACAAATTATGTGTGTGCGCGCGCGCTTTGGAAGATTGCTTTAACTTTTGGCCAAATGACCAATTATGCACATAAAGACATTCAAGAAGTGGAAAATTCTCATTCCTTGAAAGTGACGGAGGTAAATTTTATTTCATCAATTCACTCGATAACATTGTTAAATACTGTAGATAAATGCAGTCACCATAGCAGATGCATATACCACTGTTAGGTATCATAATTTAGCTAATTCACTTATTTTTAGTCTATTAATGGAATCTTTGAAAGCTCCTCTTTCTCTTGAATTCTTCGTCTCTCTCTGCTCCTTATCCAGTTATCGCTTTAAGATACACAACTGGGCACATATAGTAGTAAATATTTTATTTTTTTATCCTACTTAATTTGAAACATTCAACTGAAGATGCTAGCAAGAAATCCTGTTTAATTTGTGTGGTTATTCTTAAATCAGCGGTTATAGATTTGAAAGAAGATATGTGTGTGAAATTTTTCAAAGTAGATAGCCTCCAAGGGTTGGCAACATGCATGGTAGAGCGGTACTGTTGTGACCTTCTGCCTCGCTGCTGCTTTACCAGTACATATAATTGAGGCTGTGCAAGGAAAAATGTAACGGGAAAACAAAAGAAATTAGGGGGACAGTACTGTTCTACTTACATTTATATATATATAGAGTTGATCATCAATGGATGATTGTGGTTAATATATAAGTTGTTGTAAGTCTTCCTTTTTCTTTCCCTCTTATGGTTCGATCAAATTCACTTGGAATTGTAAACCCTTTTGGCAAATGGTACAGGTCTTGTAATTAATGAACATCCCGAGACATAATAATGAGAATTCACATTTCTTTCCTCATCGATCATTGTTGATCGAGAATGTTTTCATTCTTCAAATGATGCGCCTCCTCATTTCTTGATCGTGCATTTCTGTGTGCCACAATTTCATCCTTGAAAAGATGCCAACCTCAGGCGTGCAGTGAGACAAATTTAGTTATCATAATCTTTTGAAAAAGCATATTTCTACCACTCAATCAAAGCTAGCCTGAATTTCTAAAGCTTCGACTTGGAAGCTTTTGCAGGCCAGAGAAATTACATGAACAAAAGAAAATAAAGCATGATTTACACACACGTGTAAAGTTTGATGACGTAATTGGAGGAACTTATTTTTCAAGTGAGGTGGGTGGGTTTCCATCATCTACAATATTTGGTTGCCACAACATAGATTAAGAGGACACTAATTTTATTCCACTGTAACAAATTAAAGATAATAATCTTAATTAGTCAGTTGATCCGATAGTTAATTAAAGAATAGCACATTTCCAACCAAACTTGTGCCAGTTAACCTTGATATTAATTATATTTAATTACCCCTTTATTAAATTTCTGCAAGATGGTAAGAAAAATATTTTAATTAATTAAATTGTAGCTTCTTATTTTTATTCTCTTTAAGTTTTGATATGTTTTGTCAAAATGTTGAGTTGTTAAGCCCAGTTAGATTTTACATCCGTGGTGACAGGGGCATGGTCATGAATTATTTTTTAGGGGCAAAATCTAGGAAGATTTTTCTAGAGGGACCCAAAATCTAAATTTCACTAGTTTTAACCCTAAAATTTAAATTTTACTGGATCTTAGGGGGGTTATTATTAAGTTTTATTTATTTATTTATTTGCTGTGGTTGGGGCCCAACCAGCTAAGTAATAATTTATGTTAGTTTTGTTTTAATTTTTTAAATTAAAATATTAAATATTTTGTTGTTCATTATTCATTTAATACTTATATAATAGATTCTCACATTAGTTTTTTTTTTTACCTGAAAGGTTATATATAAAAGGCTGCATATTGGGACATGTTAAATGTTCATCAGACGTTATATAAAAACTTTTCTTTATAAAAGGTTGCTTTCTTGGAACGTGATTGCTATGGTTGGATGTATGTGTTCTTGGGATTCTACTTTCAATTTATTGAAACTTAATGATGATACTATGAACAGTTTACAACTTAATATTATATATTGGGATGTGATGATGCAGTAATTTAAAAACAATTTCTAGGCCCAAATTAACGGCTAGGAGTCTTACCCGTCTGTGCTGCATTTCTATCTACGTTGCAGTGTGTGTGTGTGTGTGTGTGTGTGTGTGTGTGTGTGTGTAGGAAAAGGGGAGAATAAAAAACAAATAAAGAAATGAGTGGCACAAAAAACAAGGAAAAAGAGAAAAAAAAAAAAGAATTACTCATTTGAAAAAAGTCTTGATAAGATAAATTTATGGAAATTATAAAATATCATTGAAAATTATCATATTAGAATACACACTGTTTAAAGATAGTAATACTCAACTTGCCTAAAACGTGCAACACACGCGCAAGTAGTTTGGTCATTTAGGGCATAAACAATCTAAATAACCGGAATTTATAACCATTTAGGATTTTGGCAATCTGAGCCCCTAAAATACCAGATATTTTTTTATCCGGTCCAAATAGCGCTCTCCCCCTTTCACCTTTTCACTTTCTCTTACACACACATTTTATTCCCTTTTTTCTCTCTCATTTTTATCTTGCACACTCCTCTATATATTTTTCATTTTTCATGATCAACTCACAAATTCTTTATGCATACACAAACTTTTTTGCACCTTCAATGGCATTACCCATATGTGCTTCCGATATTGTACATGGCACAATGAACAATAATTTTTTATGAAGATATTGCCACTAACATTGTCAATAGAAAGCGCATGACTCTCAACTTTATAGGAATATTTTCCTTCTCAATGAGATAAATTAGGTGTATAAATACACCCAGTCACCAGGTAAGTAGAGGTAGGTCATTCCAAGCCATATACAAGCTATGCACAAATACACATTTCACTGTAACTTCATTTTATTTTTATTTTTCTATACATTATTCCCTCCTTCTATATTCAAAAACTTAAGCATTGGAAAGTCTCATGTTCCAACAAGGGACTGATTTTCGGGGACATCCCCAAGTTAGGACCAGTTACAACCCAACCCATTGACGTATTTATAGAAAATATAGTTTTTGTTTGAAGTTTTTTCATGATTTCATTAATGGCATGGTATGTGAAAAAATAAATAAAAACTAGTTCATTCTCATTTTAGTTCCTACCAAAATACTTTTAATGACTACCAAAACTCCAGGACAAGGAATAGTTTATCTTTATCAATTTTAATATTCTAAATCTCGTTCGCATGCTCTTTATCATAAAAAACTTGGATATGGGACTGCACCAACTCCTAAGAAAAAGAAAGTACACCATTCCCACAAGGTGGAAGACTCTTCACTTTGTCATAAAGTGTTACACACCCACCTTTATAAGGAATGTGTCTCTATAAAGACCAATCTAGACAACCATGATGGTCTTACAGATCCCAAAATTCACATTTAAAATGTCAGAAACATCCTAGAACTTGTGATATAAAAAAAGTGATGCCATGTGCAATAGCCTCCCAACAATCTTCTGGGGGACTGCTCGGGAATGGTATTATAATCTTAAGCCTGATTTCATCATTAGTCTTCACAATCTTTATGTTATGTTCATCTCTCATTTCATCATCAGTATTCTAACTAAACAAAGCACGAGTAAGTTATTCGTCATTATCCAAAGGAAATATGAAAGCACCAGAGCATACTTTTAAATATTTAATGAAAAATGCTCAATATAGAGAATTTACTTAAACCTATTCCATTAAATTCCTAATTAGTGGAATCTATAACTACTTATCATAGGAACACCTGTACATTCTCCATGAAAGAACTTTTGTTAATGTAAAACAGGCAATAAAAAATCATATTTGAGTAGAAAAGGCAAGTGTCACCAAGTATGGCCACTCATATTTTCAAATAGTAGAGTCTTTTTATCGTTATAAATCTCCTACCAAAGTAACCAAAAGAGCATTAAGAAGCACATTCAAGATTGTTTAACATTTTCTTATCTCATAACCACGTCACTCATTACCATACATACTAAGGTATCTATTACCATTAAGGAAAAAGATTTTGTGAAATACCCTCCTCCCATAAAAAGTAGTACGAACATGAAAGACTCTAATAAGTTCTATCATTTTTGCTATAAGCATGATATCGAGGAATATTACATGCTAAAACATTAGATAGAAAGATTGATTTATAGAGGTTACCTCTAGTAGTTTATGAAAAAAAAACCATAACAAAAAAGGAAGGAAGTCTGCATATTTGATAAGCTATCTAAAATCAAATAATTTTCAGATATTGCACCCTATTTTGCATGAAGTTTTTTTTACTTTTCAATAAAAAAAATTAATGCTTCTCTATGTCTCCAACAAAAGTCTACATGATATCTCCAACTCTCCATGAACATTTTAATATCTTCAATAAAAGTCACCAAACAAATCTTCATGTCTTCATTGAAAGTTCCATGCAAATCTCTATGTCTTTATAGACATCACCAAGTCACCTGTGAAAAAATCCATTCATGTCTCCATGAAAAAAATTCCACAAGCCTCTATGACTATAAATATATATGTGCAATGCCTCCTTACACAAATGCCTCCACAATCATGTACCTTGAAAATGTTTTTAAGTGCATAATTCTTTGAAATTGCCACACAAATTCAAAGAGTGGGGGGCAAATGATGATGCATGAAATTATTCAAAAACAAAAAATTGTGTTGTGTTTCTGTTTATATTTCTCCGTATGTGTACATGTACACTAAGTTTCTAAGTGTGTGTGTGTGTGTGTGTGTATTTGTGTTTGTGTAGCATTTTATATGTGTGTCTTTGCAGGGAAGGAGAAGAAGAAAACAAACGAGATGAGGTGGCACAAAAGATAATGAAGGACAGAGAAAATGAGAAAATAAAAGAAGAAAAAAAGTATAAGTCGTCAGGGTCACCCTTAAGCTCCGATAATGACACTATTAGTGCCATCAAAAAGATTTTGATAGGTTGAAATAATAGACATCATGGAAGACCATTAAAAATAGCTAAAGTAGCAACGCAACCCACTTGTTTGGCGTGAACAACTCATACATCGAGTGGTTTGGTTGTTTGGGTCATAAACAACCCAAATGGCCAGACTTTCTCTCTCATCACATTTTTGCTCTCACACTACTTTCCTTCACACACATATTTTCTCCGTCGCTCACCTTTTATTCTTCATTCTCTCTCATTCTCCTTTTACACTGACAAATGCCTTTATACATTTTTTTTATTTTCCATGACTAACATATAAATTTTCTATACACACATAAATTTTTTGGCATTATTAATGGCATTGCCCATCACCTACGTTTCCACCAATGATGCGCATAACACGACAAATACCAACTTTCTAGGAAAATATTGTCACCAACATCACTCATGGAAAGCACGACACAACACCTAGACTCTACTTTCTAGAAATATTTTCCTTCTCTAAAGAGTAAATTGGATGTATAAATACGCCCGATCACCAAGTAAGCAGAGGTAGGGAACCCAAACCATATACAAGCTATAACTCATAGATATGCATTCTCTATAATTTCATTTTCATTTTTATTTTTATTTTTATTTTTCTATACATTATTTTCTTCTTCTAATTTTTTTAACTTAAGCATAAGAGAGATCTTCATTTCAATAAGGGATTTTTTTCAGGGACATTCCCAAGCCAGAGCCTAGTTAAGGACACAGCTATGAAAAACTCAATTTTTACTTAAATTTTTTTTACGAATTCATAAATATGTAAAGTACAACCAATACCAATTAAATGTATACATATAAAAGATATTTCTTTCAATGATCATTATCAACACATGTATCCATAACTAGATAACGGTGTTTCATATCACTATGAGATTTAACAATTTTACCGACAAAGAAAATAACAACAAAATTAAACAAAGAAAATAACTAAAATTCAACAAAATAATGAAAAAAAATGAATAACAACTACAATGGAACACAATTATTGCTAGGTGGTAATACTTGTGATCCTAAATTCATAAAAAAAAAATGTTCTAAATGGAATACAATACAAAATAATAATAATTAAATTTAATCATATACATTTAATTGAAATTGAACAACAAATTTAAAAATAATAACTAAAATTCAATAAAATAATGAAAAATTATTGCAATAACATCTAAAATTCAACACAACTATTACTTCATAAAATTATAAAGAACATATAATTGAACAAAAATAGAGACAAAAAAGAAAATGTAATACAAACAAATTTAATGAAAAATTCTTACCTTAATGACATGCTTAATTTTGGAGTTGAACTAGGTGTGATACAAAAAACAAAAAAAAAACAAAAACACATTGTTAAAAAACCTCAAAAAAGAACAAAAATAAAAAGAAAATACTTCAAAAAATTTACCCATAAATACCTATTGATTGTGTTGAGAGAAAGAAAGTTTGATTTCTAGCCTTGATGTTTAAGAGACAAAATAGAATAGCAAATTAGTGAGGAGAGAATTTTGTGAGAAAACTATATGGTTTTAAGCTTAGAGAAAAAAATGAAGGTGTGCTACACTCATGGAGCTTTTATATTGGGTTCTACAGATGGAATTACCGGTGGACTATTAAATATTATTATTTTTAAATATTCTATCGGTGACTTTATCTGTAAAGTCTCTTTATAAAAATTTATTTGCACTAAAAATTTCACAGAACCCCTCTAGATTTTTTAATTTCTTCTATAATTATGTCGGTATTATAGTAAACAGTCATTCAGAAATGCATTAATTACTAGCATATTGGAATTTGCATTTCGTTGGGAAACCTATAAAAACATGCACCTCAGTTAGTAAAATCATTAAGTGTCAACGCGTTGAAATTCGCATTGTATTGAAAATATTAAAAACTTTAATTGCCATCACCGACATGTGAAGGGGAACGATTCCCTTCGTCTCTGGAATATACTGACGGACAAAGCTCATCGTATACCTATGTGTAATTAGTTCCATCAACAATACCAGAGAAAAGGGGACAGTTCTCATCGCCTCTGGAATATACCAACAGAAACAATCTATCGGTATACCCGTTTGTAATGAACAAATAGTTGATATTTCCATCGGTGTGAAACAATGTCTGACACCAGATTGTATCTGTATTCATTATCTATCCATCCTACAAATACTTAAATCGATAGTTGCACGAATAACATTATAACACCAATTCAAATAACAATAATAAAATAAATATTTCTTTGTAAAGAATTTCATCAAGGTAGTATAACATGTAAAAGTTTAGACACATGTCAATTTTCTAGTATCCCAGACCAAGGGGTTTCATCATAGATTTAGCAGCATAGAAATTCTCTTTCAGCATGTTCCCTTCAGGTAAAATGCTTCTTGCCCATTCAATAATATATTCATAACCGGCCTCACTCAACCTATAATCCGACTTGATGATTAACACATGTGTAACGGTCGATAATTTACTGTGATTTGTGCAATCATCCCATAATGATTCGTCAAAATCTTTTTTAAAAAAAAACCTGGTCACGTCTGTATTAAGTTTTTCATCTACGATTGGATATTGACCTGCATGACCCTAATTCATTCTTATCGTATCCATAACCATAGTTCTATAAAGATTACTATTATCATTTACAACTTCATACACATTGTTAGCACTAGAAGTTGACCCAGCTATCCTTTCTACCATGGTCTCGTAAGGAACATATGGTTCTATGTGTGCATACCAACACAAATATTGCTCCATGAACCCTTTTTGTAGAAGATGCATCGTTACAATATCTAAATCGAGAAAGTTTTTATTTTTACACCTCTTGCATGGGTATCTAATATCGCCTCCACTAATATATCTTGAATTAGATATTGCGTAATTAATAATACTCTAAATCATATTACAATAATCCATCATCCGCAATCCTTGGGGTAAATCTTGATATATCCATGAACGATCATCCATAACTTTTATCGAACCTATATAAAATAATGATAACAACATGTATTAATTAACTACCTTAACTAAATAAATTTGCAAAAATATTGGTTTAGCTCAAGATTATTCAATCTAGTTTAATACTTCTCTTAATTCATTATCAATTATCTACATAATGCAAATTTATACACATTTACCGGAAATTACAACTTGACAATAAAATTGATAAAATATAAAACAAACTAATTAAATAAGCCATTATTTATTTCATCACAAAACACCTAGTCAGTAATTTGACATAAGTTTCAATAATTTACAAACAAATACAATTTTACAAAATCTAAAATAAATCATAACATGTACAAATCATAAATCCATACAAGTTTGTTTGAAAAAAAAAACTATAAAAACAAATAAACACCTAAACAAAATACACATACTACAAAAATATGCAAAAAAAAAAATAGCATTTTAAAATTGTGTTCAAATTAAAAAAAAAAAAAAAAGAGATTTGCTTTCTTGAGGTGGAGAATCCTCAATAAAATTTGAATCATAACACAGATGCTGACAAACTGAGTATTGTGGTGGTTGGAAAAGTTGTGGAAGGTTAAGTTGTTTTGAGACCGAGGGGGGAGGGAGCCTGTTTTGTTGCAGAGAAAAATTTTACAAGTAAGAAGTAGAAATGGGGGAGGGGGAGAAGAGGGTCGTGTGTCAGGTCATAAATTAAAAATTACCGACGGATTGACTGACAGAATTATTTTGGTGGTAACTTCATTGGCAATTCTGTTGGTATCATTGTCACGTCACCGTATGATTTGCCTTTATAAATCTCACTATAATATCGTCCGTAATGTCGTCAATATATACCGATATAATTTTTTGTCAGGATATTTACGTACCGTCAATCTAATCCTGTCGGTAACTGTCTATAAAAACTTACATGTCATTGCATTGTTTGTTTTTTTATCTTTTTTATTCCCATTATGATTCCCTCGGTTAATATCGATCATATATTCTCATTGATGGTTATTGATGGATTTAGTGATGAAAAATTTTGGTTGGTAAATGTCACTGTAATATATCGAAAGAAAAAATACGTCATTGTTTTTATTTATATTTATTAAATTTCTGGTAGTGTAAAGAAAAAAAATTCCATTAGTATCGCCACATAATTGATGAGCTAAACAGCACAATTGATTTATTGATCGTCAAAACGGGATTGATAGAGAAAAATTTGGCAGCATCATGGATGAAGATGGCCAGAAAACTCCATCATAATTAGGTACAACTCAGAGTACACAATTGATAGCTGGAGAGTGAGTTGTTGACTTAGAAGCCAGTGATGGGTATTATCTTGTAGCACGACATATTGGTAGCTGTGGTGCACGAATTCGCAAGTTAATTTAGCTGAGAAATGACACCAAAAGCATGCTCAAGAAAGGAAAGAATACAAATGGGTTTAAGGGACGGCTGTAGCTCACAAAACTTTTCAAAGAAACCTAAATTCCTTAACACCACAGAAAGAGAGAGAAGAAATCCGCATCCAAATTGCAAAAGTAGTTTTCCATCATTTAGAGCCGGCATTTTTTGCATCCTTCAAAGTTAATGGCTGAAAGCAACCAGTCTTTGCTCAACAAGCAACCGAAGTTAGTATTGCCCAACATTAATGGTCCTTACACAAATTTCGTTGAATTTTTTTGGATAGACTAAGCAGGCTTTTTCAATGATGAAAGCAAATCAAGAAAAGAGATCGTGAGGAAATATGAATTCATGCAAGGGAATATGAAGTCAAATTTTAATCAATGTCACATGGAGATGGAGACATGTATAGTTTGACCACGGAATCAAATAATCACATCAAGAATTAATGAAACGTACGGAATCTAAATGCTTGTGGCTGTGGGAGAAACGAATGAGGACCTATTGATCAATTCCTGAGTCCCTACTTAATTGCTAAAGATTACTCCTCCTCCTGTGCAACAACAGAAGGCCATGGGGGTAGAGTAGAAGATTTCAAAAACGTAAAAAAATTTCATCGTCGGTTTGTTCTCCAATCATTTTCCCTCAGTGGGTATAATATATAAGAAAGTGAAGTTATATACGAGAGTGAAAAGGGATTGTCACATAAAATTTGCATGTTCGCGTGGTATTTGCCCCCTAATGGCCACTGATTCATCCAGAAAGAAGAAACGAAAAGAAAACGGGTCCAAGTCAAAACGGGTCCAAATTTCATCGGCGGTTTGTTCTCCAATCATTTTCCCTTAGTTTTTTTTTTTTAATTAGATGTTACATGAAGGCCTATCGATGGCTATCTGGATCCAAACTCCGATCAAATTGCTTCAGTGTTCAAAGTTCAAACATGAACCCTGTTAACTGGAGACGAAAAAAATGATCTAGGGCCTGACGTGAAGTCAGGATCAGATCAAGAATCTGGAGTGAATTATCACAAAGCCTGTTTAAATTGGGTACGGACTGTTGGACTGAAATACGCAGCCTAGGCCATTAAAATAGCAACAAGATGAAACCCAGTTCAAATTAATAGAAATTATGTATGCACACATGATACACAAATTGTGTTTTTGACATGGATATGAGCGGTTGTTGGTAGTGATAGAGCAGTAAGAGGCAACTAGTTTGATCTGTGGTGGAAATTTTGCTATTTGAGGGGAAATTGATCCTTTTCTTGCTCTTGCTCTTGTGATATATATATTGACAACCACTTATGAATTTTTATTAATTTCACTTTTGAAATAAGCTGGGAATTTACAGACTTTGAGACTCTTATTTTTTTTATTTTTTATTTGGGTTGGAGGGGGTTGATATACGATGTAAATTCCAAGGCACAAAATTGAAATGATCAACTCCTTGCTGGCTCGGCGAATTTAGAAGAACCAAGCATGAGCGCTCTACCATAGGCTATAGGCAACGATGCCAATTTCTTTGCTTTTCCCACATAAGCTCTCTTTGTAAAGTTATCGTAGTCGTTTACTTCAATAGCATCCAATATCTGCTTATATAGCAACAAAGATGCCCATACCGGCCATCTGCTAGCAGCATTGAGCTCTGCGATACCCTTCTCAGCCTCGTCGAAGAACATTCTTGCACGCTTTATTTGTCCCTTCATGAAACTCCTCCATTTGTCTGTCACTTTCCCTTTAAATATGTCTTCATCAGACAAGCCAGCTTGAGCGAGCTCATCTTGTGGGAGATATATTCTTCCCCTCCTGGCACTGACAATAACCAACCAGCCAACATTTCTATAAGATGTTCACTCTTTTATTAATAAGAAATCAACTTAGTACTTTGAATCCAGATTATAATTAAGCTTACTCTTCTCCAACATCTCTGAGTATGTTGGTGAGTTGATTAGCTATCCCAAGGGCTAAAGCTGCATTGTATACACTTTCTGTTGAAGCCTTTGATTCCGGTGCTATTCCCATTACTGGAACGCTCATTAGCCCTACTGTCCCAGCAACGTAATAGCAGTACAGGTAAAGCTCATCAAAGTCCTTATATCTCGACTTTTTCAAGTCCATTCTCATTCCTTTTATCATGTCCTTGAAGGGCTGTCCAAGGAGAGAATTTTCGATCAATTGGCTAATAATTTCTTGAACAAATAGATAGTTCAGTAAATATACAAGTGAAGCATGCTGGGTATTTACTAGAGTATTTAGCATTGCGATTTAAGTATTACCTGTATATCAACAGGATACTTTGAGACAGTACTAGATAGAGCCGCATCATACATATCATATGGGCGACCTTCAAAAAGGTCATTCAACCTCTGCTCCCATCTGTCAAGAGCTTTGGGTGTGATATGTGAAGCATTCGGTCCATCCACAAGCTCATCAGTCCTCCTGCACCACACTTCAGAACAGATACAAAAAAGTTAATAGACTAGTTTTTTCAGCATTTTCCAGGATTTTTACGTCAAAGTGTTTTGCAGCCAATACGGTTGCAAGCCAAGAATTCTGCAATGACTCCTACACATGGTGATGGAATAAGAATGGGAGAAACATCACTTTTTCTTCTTTTTTTTGCAAATGTATATATTTCTTGATAGTGATATGAAAAACACAGTTGGGGTCATCTACAGGCAGGGCTCATCCACGTCCTGGAATATCCAAGTGACCCATAATGTATGCAGGTCATACCCATCTCAAATACAGAAAGCCAAAATGAACTGGTGTGCAGGGAGCATAAATGCAATGGAACAAATTGAACTGGCAAGTTGAAAGAAAGCCAAAGCATACACACCATAAATTGCCCAGACAGCTCTTCGCCGCTCTGGAGTCATAAGTAATGTGCCTGAAATTGGATATTACAGGGAAGAAATTTGATTATAATAATCAACATAAAAATAAAAGCTTATACAATTTGACTTTTCCCAGGATTAATTCATTCGGAATCATTATAAACATTCACTTCCATTCGTGCAAATGAATAAATACAATTCAAACCATGTCTAAATTAGAAGATTTAATCCCATATTTGACATCATCTCTTTTTTTTATACGACATATTTCACAGTACTTTAGATTTAAGAACTATTACAAAACATGATAAAAGTGAATATGTTGTGATGATACAAATTCATTTTAAAAAATATATGACAGGACATAACATAAACATGAGAGAATATATATATATATATATATATATTCATTGAAACAAAAGTAGAAAACAGCGACTAAAGTTGTAGCTGATATGAGTTGAGAGCATTTTCACAGATTTACAGTGACAATGCTCACTTTTAGTTGCATATATGTAGTAGAATCCTCTGTGTTAAAACTTGAAATCACCATCTCTAGTATAATGCCACAACAATTTGGTCACTCTATATAGCCTTTTTTCAATCTTCTTTATTTTATATGTCATTAGCCTTTTCAATAGTTTCCACAGTAATAGAAAGGGACACGGAAGAAAACAAAAGCAATTTATCTTTTCTTTCTTTTCCTTCCATTATCTCTTAGCAAGTAGTGGCTACTGGCTACAAGGAAATAGAAAGTTCAATGTAAGAAAAGGGATCTGGAAGATAAGTAATTAAATATATTAAAACGGTGATATTATAATCGTTAATTGATTGCTTGCTCATGTGCTAACTTCAAAGTTTTGAGAAGCTCGGATTCTAACTGTAGACAGCAACTTCAATGTTTAACAAGAATATTTATATTCATAGGACAAGTTAACTTCATCTTTAAGACCACAACTTAATAGTAAAGCAATAAGCAATTCCTCTGATAACTATGAAGTGTTGTAGTAAACACAAACAAGAAGAAGAGAAAGAGAGCAAATACCCAGGTAAAAGGTCTTGGCATACTCAGCACAGACATCACCACACCTATTATATGCCCCATTTAGCAGATCCCCACGAGACATACTCTCAGCTTGATCATTTCCTGCTACAACATCTGAGATTCTCTCTTTTTTCTGCTCCCTCACCAAAGCAGCTTGCTTTAGAACCACCTCATACACCTTCTCCACTGAAGATCTTGGTGGGTTTGCCACTACGCTTGAAAGGGAGGCAGCAGCAAAAACCCCTGTAGAGAATTTGAGCCTTGAACACACTTTAGAGTACCTTCTTACTTGGGAGCCACTTTTGGGGACTAAACTTAACAGGCTTGATGTAGCAAAACTAGCATTCTCTGTTGGACAAATCACCCAAAGCAGAACACCAGCCATCTCAATATATAACTCTATACAAAGTGGTTTACAATTCACTTGTTAGGTTTCTTTCTTCCCTTTTATTTTCTCTTCTTTTTCTGGGTTCTGGTTACGTTTTTGTTGAACTGGTTTTTCAAGGCCTGTTGGCTGCTGTTCTGTAATGAGAGTTTTCTTCGAGGGAGGAGTACAAGTACGAGTGGAAGAGGTTTTATTTCTTTGCTTTCATGGGCTGGCTGACGGGTGACCAGTAGTTTTTCGAGTTTCTTACATGGCTTTCCACTTTTTATCGTGAGGTGATGCAAGGATCTTCATCTACTTGTTACCAGAAGAGATAGGACACTCTACCACAAAGCCAATCCCGAGGAATATGCGACCCCCCCACCTCCATCTCAAACATGGGATTGTGTGGACATCATTTATTTAACTCTTGCACTGGACTTTCCAAGATTTGAACCAATTAGAAGTCATCTATTTATTTGGGACTTTAATGTTCTTGGTAATAAATCATAACGCTTGTTGAACACTTGCTAGATTCTTTTAAAAAAAAATGCTTTGTATAACCCTATAAGAGAATTGGTCTCAGTTAGCAGGTGGATTCGATTAATAAGCTTGGATTTATTGGAGAGATTTTTAGAAAATATTTTTTTATCATAAAGATATATCTATACTGTTATAAGATTGATCGATGAAAGAATTATCATTTTTGAGTCGTATTCTCAGTAATATATTGAAAATAAGATTGACCTTTGACGAGATTTAAGAAAAGTCTTTAAAGATTACAATCTTTTCATAAAATAGGTGATGTAGTAAGACGCTGAAGATGAACGAAACAATTATATATTGGGAATCATAATCATTTGCAGAACAAGTTTTTAAAATAAAAGACATGGAAAATAGAGAGAGGTTCTTCTCCTTCAAGCATGTTCTCCATGGGAGTAATGCTTATATTGATTTTTTCTTGGTGGAAAGGGATTTTTAGCTTGAAACCAACTCTTTGATGGTGTTTCTGTCATAATATTTTGTCCAGGGTAGATGTAGGAGGAAATCTCGAGTAAGAAATTAAGCCGTATAAAACTAAACATGTGAGAATATTCAAGTACTGGCATGTGATCACAACGTACCAGAATTGAATAATTGCAAGCTGCTTAATTGTCAAAGATTTAATGCTGAATCACGTAGCTCTTCTGCTAAAGTTCGGCGTCCTGCTCGTTGGGAAATTTCCCTTCCATTTTTAAGTTTGAAAATTAGTAGGGAATTCTAACATTCCTGTGATCTCCCCTTCACGTTGATTGACCGCTGCTTAATTTATCCCCTCTTTTTTCTTCATTTTTCTCTTTTTTTTATCAATTGTTTTACCTCTTCTCTTTGCGGTCTTCTTGGGATCCTAGAATGTAAACTCTAATATAAGCAACTGTAGCAAAATCAAACTTTTTTTTTCCTTATATCCAGTCATGATTCCACCAAATCTCAATTAACAATGGGGTAAATGCCTGACAGTCTCTCCTCCCATTTGTCATTTGCAAGGACTCAGCTCCAGACCACCTTATAAAATAAAGATGCTTTCACAACCGGGTACCTCAACTTTCAAAGTTTTGAGTTTGTTAATTAATGATGTTTTTTTTATAGTTATTGGAGGTTTATATAGTTAGTAATTTCAGAATTTTTGGAATTAATTTTTGATTATTATTTCAATAATAAAAAAAAATGTTTTCACAAGCGACGACCCGTAGCTTCTGTTACATTTTTCTGAAGGATTGTGGTTGGCTGGAAGAAAAACTAGTGCCTGCCATCGAGGACTTCTTGTTGTTGTGCGACTCGCTGACGTGGCCATTGCTCAACGTGCTTGGTCATTTACAGTGGAAAATAGTATTAGGCTCAACGCGTTACGGCCACTAGCTCACCTGGGCCCGGGAACTCCCCACTTTCTTTCTCGAGTGTTCTAAACAAAAAGCCTTATTTGAGATTGAGATGCTCGCCACCCAGTCATGTAGTTGATGTACCTTAGGATACACACGCGTACCCTTCAAAGCACACAATACTGTAGTAACCCGCCACGTGTAACATACAAGAGATCTCTACGGCGTACCACAACTTTTAATTTTGATATCAATTAAAAACATCAAAAATAAATAATTTTAAAAACACAGTTCTATTACAACGTGAACCGAACCATAATCTTCAACAAAGCCTTGTTATTCACCAATAGAAAGATGAATAGGTTATTCGTTAAATATATACATATTTTCATAATTTTTTAATCAAAATAATAATTAATGTAATGTCATCGTGCTCACAAAACAAATTCATTAAGGTAAAAAACACTGACCTTTTAATTAGCCTATAAAAAAATTAAAAACTGAAATAGATTAAATTATTTTTCTTGAAATTAATAACTCTATAAGTTTTTAATAGTTATGAAATAATTTAAATTCATAATTATTAAAAAATAAATCTAAAAATTAACCAATTAAATTACTCTGTAAGGTTTTTTCCTTGATTTTATCAGTTCTTAGTGTTAAAAAAAAATATAGTTTTAGGATTCAACCTTAATTTATTTAGTTATGGAAAAGGCTACATTTGATAGCATCAAGTGTTGTTATCCACGTCACTGAACAAATTAAAGGCTAATCAACAATCTAATCATGTTATTTCTAGATTAAGAATGCAAGATTTGCATAGAACAGACTGCTTAACAAGAAAGATAGCCAAATGGGGACAAAGTGCGTGCCATTATCATGTCAACTG
>Ga0325411_1001895_pt1 | contig 23436 bp, 21 predicted proteins | sample PopdelMetagenome_13_FD_206181 | JGI IMG/M metagenome (GOLD analysis project Ga0325411, IMG submission 206181) | Populus deltoides microbial communities from Bellville, Georgia, United States - Xylem-PdIQD-R4 | ecosystem: Host-associated > Plants > Phyllosphere > Stem > Wood/Secondary xylem... | reverse complement strand
AAATTACTATACAAATATGATCTAAACTTGAATAAATATAGATTTTTGATACTTGAACCGATCAGATTTTAGGTATCCATGACTCGAATCCAAATCTTGAACCCAAATATATAATTTAAAATTATTTGGTACATAATTAACTAGGTATTTATGTAATTTTAAACTTTGAAGTTATTTATTTATTTCGAGTTGGATTTTCGGTTGAGTCAGCTACAAGTCTAGCAGATCAATATCCATACCCAACTCGAAACCTAACTTTTTTTTAACATGAGTTTTTCTAGTTTTGTTTTGAGACCTGGATCGTAAGTGCCTTCTAAATCCATTTAATGTCATAAATTCTTGAAACTTATCACAATTATCATTTGTGACGTGCCTCGGTCTATAATTTTTTCACAATGCTATGACATCACCATCAACTCTATTCATTGCATATTTGTATGTATCATACTAGAAATCATACAATGTAGTACAAGAAATTTGATAAATAGAAATATGGTTTAGGAAATAAAAAATTATATATTTCCAATAATATAACTTTTTTTTTGTTTTACACTTACCTAATTACACTTTAGTTCCCCCATAGTCAGGAAATAAAAGAAATTCTAGAACCCCAATCAAGAATTAGCATTCTTATCCAAAAAAACTAAAATTATATCAGAAAACCACGACCAATTGAGTATTTGAATCAAGAACCGAATGTATATGATTAGAATGCCACAAAGATGATTTCATTGATAAGTTCTTAAAAATTCAATAATAAACCAAAAGCAAGAGTGCCCATGCAATTTTTATTCAAAAAAACCAATATGTTTTTCACATCCAAAAAAAAAAAAGGCATTTATATGTATGACTTGAGAAAATAAACCCTAATTAACTCTAGGCTGAAAATTAAACCCAAATAAATAACTTAAAAGTATGGGTAAGATAAAATACAAAACCTAAGTCTTGTATAAATAAAATTCCAATCCACATGGTAAATTTTAGACCTTATCGGAAGGCATTTCTAATGTCTGATTGCTATAAAATTTTAACTCTATAAAAAATACGACATTTAAAATCATTTAGAAAAATCTCAATTCATTTAAAGAGTCAAACTGAAAGTTATAACTATTAATATAAAGTTGTGTAGCCAAGCTCTAGTATATGTTAAGCAACCTTATCTCTTACTTTGATCATATTGATTAAGACTTGATTCTCTTTTGAACTCATCTTTATTTTTTAAGCCACCTTAAAAGGGATTCTCAAAGCTTTCTTGACCTAAATGTCTTGAATCAACCCATGGAATGCCTCTTTGATATCTTGGCTCTTGCTTTTGTAATTGGTCCAATTAGCATATTAAATAGATCTTGTGGTGTTGCTTGTTGATTCTCATCATCCCTCATCTTCTTAAAAGGATTCAACCTCAAATTATCACCCATATTAAATAGAGAAAGATAAAAAAAGATTAAATGCAACAATAACATTATACTCATCTGGAAGTTCCAACTTGTATGCATTGTTATTAATCCGTTCAAGGACTTAGAATGCACCATCCACTCTGGGCTGCAATTTAGATCACCTATGAGCTGGGAATCTTTCATTCCTCATATGCATCCAAACTCAATCATTAGGTTCAAAGATAACATGCCTTTGACCCTTGTTAGCTTTAGATGCATATTTTTCATTCTTCTTTTCAAATTATTGTCAAACACTTTAATGGAATTTCTTTACCATTTTTTCATTAATCTCAATACCTTTTGCACTAACAATATAACCAAGAAATACATTTTTTTTTTCCATGCAAAAGGTACACTTCCTTAAATTAGCATAATTGTTTTTTTCTCAAAATACCAAGCACATAACGTAAATGATTAACATATTCATCTAAGCTTTTATTGTAAAGCAAGATATCATCAAAATATACTACCACAAATATTTGCTTATAAATGCACGCAATACATGATTCATCAATCTTATAAATGTAGTTAATGTATTAATGAAACCAAACGACATCACTGACCATTCATATATCTCATGTTTAGTCTTAAAAATAGTTTTTCATCTATCATCTTATTTCATTCTAATTTAATGACAAAAAAATTTCAAATTAATTTTGTAAAGACATATGAACCATGAAATTCATATAACATAACAACTAGTGTGGGAATTACATGTCTATACTTTACTATAATGTTGTTGACAACCTAACAATTCACATATATCCTTTAAGACCCATACTTTTTCATGACAAGAAACATCGGTACAACACATGGACTTATACTCTCCTTCAAGTGCCCTTTAGTCATCAGCTTCTTAACTTGTCTTTAAAGCTTTTTTTTTCCTCTTTCAGGTTACTTATATAGGTTGGTTGGTTGGTTAGGAATTACAACTTCAAGCTTGAGATCAATTTGATATTTTACTCCCCGGTGGGCACCAAACCACTAAGAACATCATCGAAAAATACATCTTCATATTCATGTAGCAAAGAAACAATAACACTAGGAAGAGATTGATCAAGATCGTTAACAATAAAACATGCCTTTTTCATAAAATGGCTAATATAAAAAACTTGTCACACACTTGCCATCACGACGACTCGTCTTTTTTCTAGAAAAGGAAAGCCTTCTTCTGTGTTGACGGGGAAAAGGTCTAAAACTTATGAAAAATATAAATGAGTCACCACTTATTATTATAGTCATTAGGAACCCTAACTAGTCTTTAGAGTCTAAGATAAAGGACTAGTTATGATAAAGTTAAGATAATATCACCTTAAAGCATCATACCTAAGATAAGTTACATTAATACTTGTCTTTTATTTCTAATGTTTTATTATGCCAAATATGTCTACGGTCCTCCTATATGGGTGATAATAAGTCTACTACAATGAGTTAAACTTGAGGCTTAAGATGATTGGATCTAAGCCTATCCATTTTAAGATTGAGGTCATCTATAACCAATTACTCATGATCAAAACATGTGACTAGTTATAGTCTATTAAGCCTAGTCAATGAATAATTAGATGGGTTTTTTATTGGGCTTTATAAGCCCAACCTAAATCCTAGAAAAAGCTGTCGCTAAAAAAAATATTTATGCAATAGTGGTCATAGATAATGACTTGTTCAGGTTCATTTATCCTATAATACCAAGATTCACTCGTAATTTTTACTAAATAAGATTATTATTCCTTAGTTCTAAATATTCAAGAAGTAACCATTATAGGTTGATTTACTGAGAGGTAGGATCTAGTAGCACGAATGTTTGAGACTTCCTAAAGAAATTGATACCCTTAACTAACACTTAGGTGTCATTAATGGATATTTGACCAAAGGTTTAAAATTTAAAAGGAAGTTAGAATGCATAAAAACAATGTTTTAAACAATTTCATTGCCCACCAATCAAAACTCTAAGATAACTATCAATGATGATTCATTTATTCTAAAAGGGTATGTGAATAATAAAACTAAAAAAAATATTTTTGGATATTTTAAATATAGTAATGCAATGTATTAAACAATTTAATTACACATTAATCGACACTTTAGGACAATGCACAGTAACATTTTATTTATTCTCGGTAGGTTGGTGAATAATGAATTTATTAATAACCATAAAATTACGTATTAAAACTAATAACACATGATATTGGATAAAAAAACAATATCAACACGTAATATAACAAAAGAACAAAACAACATTGGCTCACAACATGACAAATCAAAATGTCCATCAACTAAAAAATTAAAACAACATCATAACATAAACAAACCAAACACAATATTTGCAATTAGCATCACAACATCAAATTTCCACACCAAAACCAAATCATTATATCTTAGATAAACTTATTGCAACCTAATTATCCCAACCACATCGTGAGGTATTGCTTTTGACCATAATCCACCATAAAAATAAATTTCCCGGTGACATCATACCACCAAGGTTGTTGTGTAATTGACGAACCCACAACACTTCAAATATTGCAACTGAATAAACAAAATTTCCAACATCACAATGCAAACACATATTCAAGAATACATAAAACAAATATTGCAAACCATCATAAATATTCGCAATCATGTTATAAAATATCTGAAAATTTATTTTTGTTTTGAAATCAACCTATGGAATGGTTGGAAAGGGGGCGAAAGTTGTTGGAATTCAATGAGGCAGTTGTCATTTGATAATGGAGAGATGAGGGAGGGGCTACACTATTTCTCTCTTTATTTTTTATTGAAAGTTTATTTTTTTATTTTTCTTTTCTTCTCTTTATTTTGTTTCTCATTCTATCTTTGTTTTTTAATCATAATCATGGTTAGGGTTTTTGGTGGAAGAGAAGAGTTTAGGGTTTTTTTGTATGGTGACTCCCTCTCTCTATCTTTACGTGGAAGAGAAGAGTTTAGGGTTTTTTTTTATGGTGACTCCCTCTCTCTATCTTTACTATCTAGTCTTATTTATAGCCCTCTACACAGGAATATTCTTATTTTTTATCCTTTATTTTAAGTTTATCCTAAGAATATCCCTATTGTGTATGTTTTTGTCCTTCATTCCTTTTTTTTTTTTGCACTTTAACCCATTACGCTCTTTATTTTGGTTTTTTGTTTTCTTAATTTTTTTTATTCTAGTTTTTTCAAGAAAAAAACATCAATGTTAATTTGATAAGAAAAGTAATTAAGAATTATAAAATGGATGCTTTAATAGCCAAAACACACCCAAAGCATATTTTTTTATTTTGATTTTTTGAAAACGCATTGAAAATTAAAATAAAAAAGGATGCAAACGTGTTGAAAATATATTTTTGATTTTTTTTTATCTTTTTAGGAAAACATCAATAAGAGAAAATAGTCTAATAATGTGAAATGGGTGTTAGAATGGCCAAAATACATCAAAAATATATTTTTTTGAATTTTTTGACTGTTTTGGATTTTTGGAAAATATCTTTAAAGAGGGGGGGGGATTGTGTTATGACAAAGTATTCTTGTTATCACTTTATTTTGCATAAAAACTCCTTTTCTTTTCTTTTTTTTCTCTCAACAACCTATTTTTCTTTCTTCTCACATGGCTCCTCTTTGTTTTCTCTCTTGTCGACCACCTTTTTCTTTTCACTCCTCTTAGCCTTAGTCTCTTTTTTTAATTTCAATTCATCTTCGTATACTTGTTTTGGGCTCAAAGATACAAGAGTGATGGATTTATTATTTTTTACAAAAAAAAAAGTACTTATTATTGAACTCACCTTAAACTATCATGGTCTACCCAATAGTATGTGACCCACAAGCATGGAAACATCATTATAAAATACCTTATCAGTATACCTCACAATTGAAAATGAAAGTAACACCTGTTTATTAACCTTTACTTCCACACACCCATTCAACCACTATAGCTTATATGGTTTATGGTGTTTTGTAGTAGTCAATTTTTTTTCTAAAAAAAGTAGTGCTAGATTCATTATCACAACTTCCCTCATCTATGAATACTATATACTTTGTTTTTAATTTGGCATCTAGAATGGGAAATATTTTCTTTTTGTTGCTTTTATTCATCGTCTTTGACTTAAACATTCAATGCATACCTAACTATAAGTGACTTACCCTTAACTGAACACTCTACCTTATCATCACTAGCATCTCAAGTGGTGACATCTTTTCATCATCGTTGTCACTTTCAATTTCCACCTCTTCATGGTCACACAACATTATAGCTCTTTTATTTGGACATTAAGAAGCTATGTATCTTATTCTTAAATAATAAAAATATTTAATACACAATTACGAGGTGATTGGGATTCAAATTTACCTCTAATGTCAGTGGAGACTTCTTATTTGCCTTTAGGTGTTTTAGATTTACTCTTTTAGGTAAACCTATAATCCTTATTCCAATTCAGCATCCATGATGAAAATGAACCAGAATTTTGACTCGGTATTGGATTCCCTTTCCTCTTAGGTTGTCATTCAACCTTCATGGTCATATGCATAATGTCTTCTAATTCTATATAGTACTATCTCTTAGTTCAAGCCATTCAAAAATCTTGTCGTGGTAACTTTTCTATCTTCCACTACATTTACCCAAATCATTGCTACCTCCATTTATTTATGGTATTCCTCTACACTATTAAAACCTAGAGTTAGGCTTTGCAACTTCTAATATAAGTCCGTATAGTAATGGTCAAGGAAAAATCTTCTTCTCATCCCAAGCTCAATAGGCCTCTTATGATTTGTCCTTTTATTTAACACAAATTGATCTCATCATATAATTGCATAATCAATAAACCTTATCATAGCTAACTTAACATTTTTCTCCTTAAAATATTTATGGCAATGAAAGATCAACACTACTTTCTTCTCCCTCTCTATGTAAGTTTTTGGATCATTCCTCCCCTTAAAAAGAGGATATTGTAACATCTCAAGCCTTTTTTATGAAATTTTAGTAGTTTTCTTAAGCATATGGGTGTAAAATGGGATGATTTTTTTTTACATCTCTCTTATACGAAGTTCTTTCAAATAAACATACAATCACAAGATTTACTTTATACATGCACATCACCCATGTAAAAGGGTTCTCCTATTTAGTTGAAGCATTTATCTAATTTAACCAAACTTGAGCAAACTCTTTCCTATATAAGGACTTTATCTAAAATTTTATCCCATAATTAATACTTATAAAACACTACCATAAATCAAACCACATCTGGTTCATCCAAACTATACTCACATGTAGCCTCACGATAGCTCTCATGATAAATTTCATCATTCTTTATATTCAACACATGTAATACATAATTAGAGTTTATATTATTATTTCTTTATAAGATATAAAATATATTTATATGGAATCTATAATAATTAAAAATTCAACATCCTACCTTTTACAAATTCCAATATTATAACACTTAACGTATTCACTTAATTTGACTACATATCAAAAGATGAACATTGCAAAATTATATCAAACACAAAAATTATGCAACCTAACAATAATATCATTGTTATAGTGATGGATAAAATGGACCTGAAATTAATAATAAGATAGGTAAAGATTAAAGTATAGCAGTCTCTTTTTCCTAAAAGGGTTTAGGAGATTTTTCACTAGTAGTTTGTATGGATTATTGTTAGAAGTTGGACAATTAGACTGCTTGTTGTTTGCAACAACTCAACATTTGAAGCAAATATTCAAAGCTAAAAATAATATTTAATTTTCAGGTAATCTTCACATAAAACCCTAAAATAACTCTAGATCTATCTAACGGGATAATTGAAACTCTCAAAAAATTTAAATTTATTATTTTTGTTGTATCTAAAAATTTTGGAAACCTAACAATACGCATAACAAAATACACCTTCTTTGATGAAGATCTCAGCAGCAGCAGCAGCTCATCATCGCAGCAGCGAAATATTGACACTAGCAGCCTTTAAAACATCAGCTTGTAACAGCACCTCAGACGAACCAACAACAGGTTTTTTTTTTCTTCGTAGCAGTGCCTTGTACCAGCAGACAGCAGCAGCGATTTCCTCCCAAGATAAAATAGAAGCAGCGATCATCTTCCAGGCAAATTGGCAGCACCAGTAGCATAAAACAGTAGCAGCAGAATCTCCTCCAGCGGCAACAGTCCTCAAAACAGCAGCAGTCCAGCAGCTCCTTCCAGCAGTACCTGTCCAAATCAACGGTGACATTCAGCCAGCAACAGCTTCACACGTTCCAGCAGCTCACACGAGAAGTAGCAGATCACGGCAGCAGCTAATCAAACACACAATGTCAGTTCGATTGCTGCAAGCATAAAGAACAAGACGAACCAGCAATAGACGAATAAGATAATACAATTTATTCTTTGTATCGCAGCTTCATTCTTTGTAGAATTGGTGGAGAAGTCCTCCCAGAAGCAGCATCTAACAGCCTTGGCAGCAGCTCAATCCATAACACAATTTATTCCAGCGGCAGTCAGCAGCAGTTTTTAAAAAAAAATTCATTGCCTCCGATACTTTTGATTGACATTACGATAATTGGAGGATTTTAATGGAGGAATTTTTAAGGCAGAAGGAGTATTGGCGAATTGCTTCTCAAGTAATAATTAAACCATCATCCACATTAACAATAACAAATGTGTAAAAAAAAAAAAAACAGAGATAGAAGTACAATGATTGAAATATTTCAAGGAAAATAATTATTACTTCGAATTAATTGACTGACTAATCAATTTTAAAAACCATTTGTTATAAAGAAACCTCTAAAAATATTTATGATTTGATGAAAAATAAGTACTAAGAAACAAGTAGAATAAGGAGACAACAACATTAAACACTTCAAACATAATTTGAATTGTTTAAGATGTACATGGGAGAGATGACCACTAACAATAAAATGAACGATAAAATTCATTAATAAGATGTAAATCCATGGTGATAAAATAGAGGATATTACCATCATTGAAAAAGATCTTCGATCATTAACACCAAAATTTAATTTTGTTGTGTATTTAATAGAAGAATCTAAGCACATTGATGAACTCTCCATTGATGAATTGAAAAATTCCTTGCTAATTCATGAGTAAAAGTTGAATCGACAAGACAATGATGTGAAAGCATTACAAGTTTCATCTAATAATTATTATTTTTACCTCATAAAGAGGTGGTCAAGGAAGTGGAAGAAGCATAAGCAACAACGATGGTAGTTTTTCATATAAAAAATTTAAAGATAATCAGTCTTTCAATTCTTAAAAAGAGACAAATGATATGACAATAATCATTCTATATTTTCCAAGACAAAGTCAGTGGACAAATCAAAAGTTAAATGTGTCAAGTGTCATAGGTTTGGACATTAAAATGCTAAACAAATTTGAATAGGAGTGATGGTAGAAAATCTAATTTTGTAGAGAATAAAGATGAAACGTCTTTATTGATGGCTTGTCATATGAATGAGAAAAATCACCAAAATTTATGATATTTAGGCACTGGGTATAGCAATCACATGAGTGAAGATAAATTAGTCTTCTCTGATTTAGATGAATCTTATGATTTTACGATTTGAGTTTACATTACATTTTTCATATCGTGTTAAAAGAGTGTTTTTGACAACCTTAATTGATGGTGAGAATGATGAAATAAGGTAAAAGCCTATGGATGAAGCACCACAACTAGTAGATGATAAAAGTATACCTAATAGTCAAGGATCACAACGTGTTAGAAAAAGGTTTACATGGATGAGTGATTATGAGGTAACTATAATTGTCAACAAAATGATCCACTTACCCATTTTGCTATATTCTCATATTGTGATCTTATGAATTTCAAAGATGCCATTAAATAAATAAAATGGTAAGAGGCTATGGATGATGAAATTGATTTCATTGAGAAAAACAACACTTAGAAGTTGTCGAAGCTTGAGAAGAACGAATGAGACCCTAAAGGCACATTGAAGCTCCTATGATGACACCTCCAATACCAACAAAAAGATCTTGACAATACGATTTCAACAACACCAAGGAAGATCACCAATGGTAGTTGGAGTGGGCTCCGATGATGATGACTAGACAGTGCGTGTGACCCACTCAGGCCATTATTGGTGACCTTCCTTGGTGTTTTTAAACTCGTCTCATCAAAATCTTTATTATGGTATCAGAGATGTCATCATCAAAGCTTTATTATATCTCTGAGGTCTCATTATTTCTTTCTTTTTTTTTTCTTTTCTTTTCTTTCCTCATTGGAATTTGTGCTTGACAATGAGTGTGACCCACTCTGGCCACTGTTGGTGACATTCCTTGATGTCGTTGGATTTATCTCATTGAGATCTTTTTGATGATACAGGGATGTTATCATCAGAACTTCAACTTCCAAGGTATCATTCTTTCTTTCTTTCTTTCTTTTCTTTTTTTTTCTCTCTTCTTTATTCTCTTTCGAATTTATACCAGCTCATTTTAACAGTTTCTTTAAAATATCGTTATTCTCAATTATGACTTTTTAAAATGTCATTATTCTCAGCTACAACATTTACCAAACTATTCTATTTTGCCAAAAAAATCAACTTATGCTAGTTTGCTATTATTTTTTTTCAAACATTGCTAATTTTTTTAAAAAATCATAATTGGAATAGTGGGCCATCTCAAGTTACTATTTTGATTAGAATGACAATTTAAACATGTTGTGTTAACTTTTTATTTTCCAATGAAAGTTGGATGGGGTATAAATTTATAGGATGAAGGTGAATTCCATATTTTTTTTATTCTCATTCCCATCTATTAAGTCTCTTACAACATGTTTAAAAACATTTTGAATGTAAAGAATTGAATTTCAAATGGAATTCAATAACTAAAAATGATACAAAGTAAATTGGAGTCTAGTCCCTCTGATTTACCATTTCAAAAAAAAAAGTGTTAAAACCAGATTTCCCAATATACTAATCTACCTATTTTTTTGTTTTAGAGACCTTTAAAGAAATAAGATGAAGATGATTAGGGTAATATAGAAAACAAAATGAATTGACTTCTATCTTTTCTAAACATGTGAATTCAACTTATTTATCAATTGAATTCAAATTAAACACTATAACTGAATTCAATTACAATAAAGAAATGATTCCAGGCAATCTAGTAATGAATGAATGTGAAGAAAACAAAGGGAAATAATTAATAAGAAGAATGAAGAAGAAATGATTGGGTCTTTGCTCTTCAATGAATCATACAGAAAAAAAATATTAAAAGCAAATTTCAAGGAGTCTATATACTTGAAATGGCCAATGCAATATTAGAAAGTGTTAGTTATTATGATAGCTTTTGTGATTGTGGTGTAAAAAAACAAGTTTTGAAATATCACTTTTTTCAATAGTTGGTGTAATTGAAATATATGTTTGGTTTAAACTGTGGTTCAATTTAATGTTCATCAAAAAGCATGTCAAAGGTGTTTGGTTAAAAATTATGGTTGAATTTGATGGTGGTAATATAATTACCTAAAAAGACATGAATCATATTCTTAATTTCTTATTACATAAAATATAATTTCATTACCAATACAATATTGTAAATAGACCTAAGCATATTACAACAATGGTTTTATTATCCTATTAAACTTGTTGCAATCTTATCATGTACATAATCCATACGGGGAAGGCTTGTGGTTTCCAAGGATCTACGAATGAGGAGCCACGTCGGTTAAAAAATCATCGAGAACAAAATTCCATAAATGTCACATCTTATAGTGAAGTTCTTCTAATGTAATTATGAATTGTCATAAATGCGACAACAATCTAAACTTGCGTTTTGTAAGGAAACGAAGGCATATTCTGTAAAATTCACCGTCTTTTTTTTTTCAAACTCCAAATGTATGCTCTATCACACTACATAATGAAGAGTAGACACGGTTGAAAATTTCTTCACAAGTTTGTGATTGTCCTCGCCTGTGAAATTCCTACAAATGATATCTTTAGCCTTTATATGGTCCTAAAAATCCACATTCATTAGAATATCCTGAATCAACCAAGTAGTATTTCCTTGTAAAAACATATAAAGACTTTCTAATGTATTTTTCAATAACTAAAATAACATTAACTAATAAGAAATAAGATCAAATAACACGCATATATATACATTACTACTTTCAGGTGGCTTGGGAAATTTTATATGTGAATTGTCACTTGCCTCGAGAAAAATATGTGTATCGTATTCGTATGCACTGCCTTCCTTGTAACACTCCCGTAATTTAATACAATTGTAAAGGAACTTTGAGCCTTAACTTAAGAAAATGGATATTTTTTTTATTTTTTTTAGGATATAACATCAAGGTAGTCTCTATTCACCATCCAATAACTCTATCAATGGATATAATAATACACAATTTATCTTTACACATTAATAAGGTTTCCATACTTTTCTAGATTACACACACACAAGCAGAAGAGGTATTGAGGCCTTCAATGGAAAAAATACCTGAAACACACATAGAACCATAAAAATCATAATAAGCATTTACATCAATGTAATTGCTAATGATTACTAACTATACAAACAAAACCCATTTCTTTAATTTTTACGTGAACTCCTCAAACTTGTATCAGTTCCTAGACTCAATATATTCTCCTTAACTAATGTTGAATTATCTTTTCATCATTATACACATCAATCTGTCAGTCACCTTGTAATGACTTATACATTTACGATCTAGCTTAACTCCGCTCAATACAGTATTTGTTTCATCTTATTAATTATCGGATTCATTTTAACATTTTTCATATTGTTTTCCCCTACACCTCATATTCATTTTGAGTCTCGTTTCACTTCACGAGTGCATTTAATTCATTATAATATCTCTCTCTCTCTCTCTCTCTCTCTATCTATATATATATATATATATATATATATATATCCCAATATTTGTTATACCCATTATGGCTCATCCATATAAATCATCAAACTCATTATGTTTTTGATCTAATTTTGGCTTATAAATATATTCAACTTGCATATTTCTTTTGGCATATCAATAATTTTTTTAGATTTTTAGTAAAATCTCCCCTTATCATAGAACCTACCATCATTAGAACAATATTCGTATCAGATCCATCTTCAAATAATATGAATACCATACATACATGAATTAATTTATTTATTTAATTCAACAACCTAATCTCATTTAGCCACTATAATTCAGGCCAAATTTCATTATCCATCACTCATATAGCTGACTAATTATATAATTCTTCATTTACTTTCTCACATTATTCTAAATAGTAGCCAACTTACTTGTTGTTAAATACCGCGTATCTGAAGTATAAAAATTTTAACCTCGGTAATTCATTTTCTTTAGATTTTAAATATTATAAAAAAAAATTATTTTTATGCGTCTTTAATGTTTGAACCAAGCCCTCTATGATTTTATACATTAGATAAAACAATTGGTAGTCGTTATAGTACGTCGTTTCAGCACTACTATTAGCATTTTATTACACTGTTATAATTACCATCAAATTCTTATCATGTTAGCAATAACACAAAACCTTAATACAATATATTTACATTATTAGTCATAATTTCTTTGACATCCTCCATATGTACAATACACAATTCCCAAATTATATTACAATTTATCAAATAATTCAAAATACATCACATATATACCATTAAATTCCTCAATTGTACAACACTTACTATGGTCAATGAACTTCTATTCTTACGTCCCAAGCAATATGATCTTTGTCTCCAGCTTTCACAAGGATTACATCTTCATCAATTTATTTTATTTTATTTCTTCAATAATCCATAACATAAACACAATTTACCACTTTTGTTTAACAGTTAGGTTTCATCCAACATTTCATTTATAGTCTGAAAAATCAGCCATCCTGAAAATATTAACATCAGACAAGTCAATTTAACTCAAATTACTTATTCCGGTCATTAGAAAAACTTATGTCACTAGCCCATTATCGGGTAACTAGTTCCTCTGCCCATTTTATTTCATAATTTCCAATCAATATCTGCCTCTTTGAGGCCAAAGGAATAATCATTTCAAGATATCAATCCCCATTTCATTTACACTTTTAATCATTCCCTATCGGAAATACCATTATAACACCTCTCCCCTAAAACTTGGAAGGGAATGCTGACACTTTTAATCATCCTGATAAATTCATTAGTGTCATTAGTCATCTATATTGGGACCAACTAATCAAGTTTGTTGTAAATGCCAACATCAATGCCACCGATTGATGTCATTAATTATTTCCAACCTGAAATAGCCAATCAATTTTTTCTTTCCATAATACCTTGGAATATTTCCGGAAATGCCAATGTCAAGATTCTTGACATCATTAGCTTTCATTTCAGGAATAGCTAATCAAGTTTCATGTGATTGTCGATATCGACGTCATGAGTCGATATCATTAACTATTCTCACCCGAATAGTTAATCAAGTTCAATATCCCTCATTTTTAGGGATAATCATGTCGATGTTAATAAACCTTACTAGCATCATTAGCCTCCGCATTCAAACCAGCTAATCAAGCTCAAGGAATGATCATCAATGAAGTCCATTAATGTATTCATATTTTTAAATCAATCAAGTACTCAAATCTCTTTTAATTTCTTGTTTATTTCACTTTATCATTTCTCTTTGTGGTTTCACCCATAAATACAAAGACCAAGAATTTAACAAGTTAGTAAAATCAATGTTATGTAAAAAGTGTAGGTATAGAACATCTACCTGCTGCAAAAGCTCAGCTCGCCCTCCCTTGTTGTTGTTGTTACCCTCCTGCAATCCCTCCTTAAACTCCTGCTATACAAGCTCCTGCATGATAAAGTTTAAGGTTTAGAGTTTTATTTAATTATGCCTCTTATTCTCCTCTTTTAGAGGAATACCTTATATAGGCAGATATATATATATATATGGAGGTTACAAAGTTCCTATTCTAAAGGAACACAACAATGTATATCTTTTAGAACTCCTATAGTGTATATCTTTTATTTATGGAAATGTACCCTGTAATATGGCTAATTACACGTTAACACTCCCCCTCAAGTTGGTGCGAAAATATCTTCTAAGCCTAACTTGTCTAGAGACTTATAAAGAGTTTCTGCATGAGTTAAAATATCTGATAGCTGCTTACTTGATCGAACGAAAGGGATGTCCACTAACTTAAGAAGTAACTTTTCCTTAATAAAGTGTCGATTTATCTCAATGTGTTTAGTTCGATCATGCTGGACCAGATTATTAGCTATCTCCCATGCTGCCTAATTGTCACAGTATAATAACATAGGTTCTTTTAGTTTATAACCTATTTCGGTAAGTAAGATTCTAATCCATAATAGTTCACATATTCCATGTACCATCACTTTATATTATGCTTCTGCCAAGGACCTTACTGTCACATTTTGTTTTTTGCTTCGCTATGTGACAAGATTTCCTGCAACAAATGTAAAATAGCTAGAGGTGGACCTCCGGTCAGTGAGACTCCCTACCCAATTTGCATCGGTAAATCCCTTCACTTCTATATGTCCATATATTTTAAAAGTCAGTCCTTTTTCTGGAGCTCCTTTTAGGTAACTCAGAATTCTCATTACAGCTGTCATATGATCTTTACTTGGAGCATGCATAACTGACTTACCATGCTAACAGCATAGGCAATGTTTGGGCGTGTGTGAGACAAATAAATTAATCTCCCTACCAATCGTTGGCATCTTTCCTTGTTTGTTGGTACTTGATCTGGGTGAATGGCTAGACGATGATTCTAAACAATAGGAGACTCTACTGATTTACATTCCAGCATACTAGTTTCAGATAATAGATTCAGTATATACTTTTGTTATGACAGGTATATACCATTATTGGTCCTTGCAACTTCAATCCCCAAGAAATATTTCAGTCCTCCCAAATCTTTCATTTTGAATTCAGTAGACAAACATTCTTGTAGCCTTTTTATTCTGTCTGTGTCATTACCACTTACAATCATATTATCTACATAAATAATGAGTAGTGTAACTCTATCATTCTTGTGTTTAATGAATAAAATGTGAGCAGAGTTACCATGATGATAAGCAATTCGTTTCATAGCATCTGTGAACCTCCCAAACCATGCTCTTGACGATTGCTTTAAGCCATACAATGCTTTCCATAATCTACACATTTTTCCGCTAGATTGTGGACCATTAGACCTAGATGGAAGCTGCATATAAACTTTTTCTTCCAAATCCCCATGAAGAAATGCATTCTTCACATCAAATTGCTTCAAAGGCCAACTGAAATTTATTGCTAAAAACAACAAGACTCTGATGGTATTCATCTTTGTAACCGGAGCAAAAGTTTCCTGATAGTCAATGTCGAATGACTGTATATACTCCTTTGCCATTAGCCTTGCCTTGTACCGATCAATTGTCTCATCTGCTCTATGCTTGAAGGTGAATATCCATTTGTAACCCACTAGATTTTTTTTCCTAAAAGGAGTGATACAATGCTTTATGTGCTGTTTATTTGTAGTGCATCCATTTCGGCCTCTATTGCCTCTGCCCATCTCGGGTTCTTTAAGGCTTCTTCAACCTTTGTATGTATTTTTATATTCTCCATCTCATTCACGAAGGCTTGATGTTATGGTAGCAGTTTATGTGTAGAGATATATTGTGTGATGGCGTATCTTGCTTTGCCATTAAAAGAGTACCTGTCAAGTGGCTTCCCATGGTTCTGTCTAGGAGGCAAAAAGTAACATGGAATAGATAATAACGGGGAAGATGAAGGGCTTATAATGTTACTTACCTCAGAAATATCCAGTTGATCTTGAACATGGATTTGTGGAGAGGAAGGGGCTACATCATCCTAACTATCTTATTGTTCTGGTGTGTATCCGTCTCTTGCACCACTAATGTTGCGTGAACTGGACTCCGTGTATCCTTCCCCTACACCATTAATTATGCATGAACTAGACTCTCCTGACTCCATTCCTTCCCATGAACCAGATCCTTCCCCTGAATCATTTTCCCTTGAACCCGATCCTCTTCTTGGACCAGATTGTTAAAATAGTTGGGGAAGATCAAAAATTATAGGCATCATGTTGCAGCCGCTCCCCTTGAGGACTAGAGGTGGATTTATCCAGATGAAAAAAGTATTCTATTTCGAAGAAAGTAACATTTATGCTGACGTACATGTGGTGAGTTGAAGGATGGTAACACAGGTACCCCTTTTGGTGAGGATTGAAGCCAAGAAACACACGGTGCACTGTACATGTACCTCAAAAATTTTAGGTGGATGTCGTGAACTATGCAATGTATCTCATGAATTGGATGTCATCACAAGTCCTTGAGTTTAAACTGTTAGGTGAGGTCCCAAGATATAATTTATATTATTCTCCAACACATCCCCTCAAGTGAAAACTCTTCTTGAAACTTGCACATGCTCATATTACATTGTGCTTAAATTTTATCAAATAAATAGGGATGGTAAGATTCAAACTCGTGACCGTTTGGTCATCAAGGCTCTGATACCATGATAAAGTTTAAGGTTTAGGGTTTTATTTAATTGTGCTTCTTATTCTTCTCTCTTTAAGGAATACCTTATATAGGGAGATATATATATATATGGAGGTTACAGAGTTTTTATTCTAAAGGAATACATCAATGTATATCTTTCAAAACTCCAATAGTGTATATCTTTTATATATAGAAAGGTACCCTCTAATACGACTAATTACATGTTAACACTGAAAAGTTGGGTCCCCCTTCGAATGTTTCTCCTACATTCTAATATAACATCCTGAATCAATATCCAAATCTTCTTGATTTATTCATAAATTCACAAAATCAAATACTTCCGTAAACAATTTCCATGAATGTATTTTATTTTCTTGCTTGTCATTTAAATTCATTTACATTAAAGTTTATTTACACTAACATTAAATGTCCAAGTAACTCAATTCTTCATCAGTGATTTTTAATGTCCAAAAAACATGACTTTTCATTACCGATTTTTTTTTATGTCCAGAGACATGAATTCTCGTCACCGATTTTCTAGTGTCCCAAGAAATTTAATCTATCATCAAACAATGTAATTTATCTTAAATTTCAGCAATGACTACACATGCAAAAATTTTCCAAAGCACACTCAAAATGATTCCTTATATCATAATTCAATTTACAATATCCCTTACCATGATTTCCCATTCATTTCTTCATCAAAACACATAATTTATCAAAAAATTTAACATCGTCAATTTTTCAAAGTTAGTTTCAATTTATCCCAAACTACTTTCCAATATCATGTTTCTCATACCAACACAACCAAAGTATTAATCAATCACTATTTTTTATAGAATTTAACTATACTCATCACTTATCAACACATCAAACATGACTCAAACACAACACAAACAATTCTCAAACACTTCCATCATCATTCAACCCATTACAATTATCCTTAGGCCCAAAACATACTTTCTATGCTAAACATCATATTCTCATTTACTATTTCTCAAACCAAACTTAAAACATTATTATGTAAACTCAACATTCAATACATCCAAATGGTGGCATTATACATCATCATCATTAGCATAACATATCCAAAATTAACCTGAATATTGAAGACCTACTGTTCAGGAAGTACAGTTTCTAGTAAGGGTGTTTTTTTTTATCTTAACCGTTTAGAATTTATAAAACATCTAGATGAACAACTTATCCAAGATCCATACCAATCCAATGGTGGAAAGATGAGATAACGACCAACAAACAAGACTATCTTAAAGGGTGATTTTCCAGAAATGTTCCTCTGGTGACAGCTCTCTAACGAAGTCTAAAATTGGCAATCCCTTCGGTCAGAATGTAAGTGACATTGACCATAATAACATATCAAAACATAAACCTAATCCAATGGTAGAAAGCCAAGATATGGCTACCGAAGTCCTTACCATGTTGCCATCCCAAAACTCATAGTTTCAAATCAATTTATTCCTTTTATCTGCTGTTAATCAATCAATTATCATGCAAATAACCTCAAAATTCACAAGAATAATTATTCCCCCAAGATATATACATGAACCCTAAAATTTAAACTTGGAGGTTTTCTTCTCCTCATGCAAGAACAAAAGAGAAAAATGAAATTACTTGAGGGTAAGTTCCTTACCTTTGCTACTTTAACTTATTTCAATGAGGTCTTGCAAAAATCTACAAAAATCATGTCCTCCTCTTCCAATTTCCAGCTTCTTCTCTTTATTTTTCTTAAGCTCTCTAACTCTCCAAGTTTAGTCACTTAATTTGTTCTCTTGGATATAATCCTCCCAAGAACACTCTCTTTTGATTTAGCTTGAAGAAATGGAGAGAAGATAAAGAAAAGGGGAGGAAAAAATGGTTTCCCTCTTGTTTTCCTTTTGCATAGGACGTGGTTTGTCTTTAAAGGAGGAGAAGAGAATTTTTTGATAAAATTACCAAAATACCCTTATTAATGGCTCGCGTGTCTTCTTTTTTAATTTACTCGATTTTCAATACTCTCGTAAAGCCTTCCTAAACTCCGATTGACATGAAATTTTAACCTAAGATAAAATAATAAGTCTGGAGATTCCTCATAAAATTTCAATCCGCTTTAATGGTCGGATTGAGATATATCATCAATACTGTAAAACTAGACAGTTAGTGTCTTTTACGCAAAAATCTGAATTTCATGAATTAATTTATTTAATTAGATCATCATGAAATTCCCCCTTAATTTATACTCATTAAATTCAATACTACCCGATTTATCACTAATTTGTCAAAATAAGTTTTTTGAACGGGGTTTACATATCTTCTCATTTTCTTATTCTTTTATCCATTGAAACTCGTCCCTAGCTTCGCCAACGTTAAGAGTTTTAAACTAAAAATCATAACCCTTATTTTGACTTCAACAATACCTTTAAATTTATTTATAGAGATCATTCTCTTCCTTAGATGACACATTTATTATCACTCCCTATATTTATTCATTTATTTCATACCGAATCTCCATTACTCATCAAAACCTTATTACTTCGATCATATGTTTTTATGAGGATTTACATTCCCAACCTGCCAAAACAAATGTGAATTACATGTCAAAGCTACATGCAGTAATAACATTTTGGGTTGGCACACCTTTTCTACCGATAAATAAAATTTGATTTTTTAAAGAAACACATGCATGCACATGTGTGCCATCGATAACTCCTACACAATTCTACATGAGAGAAACCAGTAACAAGCATCAATGTCAGTTGATGAATCCTAAATTTTATAAAAAAAAATTAATTCAAAGTATTATTAGTAAATACGAATGATATCATTACCTTGAAATGATGCATATATTTAGGATTGTTCGCAATTTCACACGGTGTGTTTAAAAACTCAGAATCTTCAGGTTTTATAAAATTTACAACAAGTGAACAAACTGATTTTAAGAACATCAATAAAATACCTGCTAATAATTTCTCTTGAATGTTGAAATCTCTCCTGAACTTCCTTATTGGAAGCACTTAATGCTAAAATATAAAGAAACATTCCGACTTTCTCAAAAACACACATACTTCTATATGCTTTTAACCCATATTGGTTTTCAAGTTGAAAGCAAAGATTTTGAAATGTTGTCGCATCCATCCTAGCATGTTTACACATCGTGTTGAATTTCCATGTAATATTTCATTCAACCATTGCATTCTTATGTTGTAGGAATCCATACAAGGTTATCTATATATATATATATATATATATATATATATATTATAGTACAATGCGAGAGCACTAACTGTGCATAAAACCAATTTACGATGATCAAACTCTCTTTTCCAAAACAACTCACCTTCATCATCTGAATCGTCATCATTGTCGTTATCTGAACTGTGATTATCACTAAAACCTCCATCGTTACCGGTAAAATCACCATAATTAAGATAATGGGCTACGTAATTCATTATGCTATCATAATCCCCCTTGAAAAGCACTTCAAACCGTTATGAGTCCATATCTATTATGACATATAATTTATTGTGTTTAATGACAACATAAATTGAAAATGGCTGTTACATAAAGTAAAGATGTTGTATAAAATATGCATTTGTATTATCTTAAAGCCACTTGAATTCCATCAACTTTTATGTGCTTATATGATTATTTTTTTTTTACAAACTTGTTATTAACTTGAGATGTTAAGTCTGACGAAAGCTTATTGTTGATTACAAATTGAAAACATTACGCTGACAATTATGGGGGGAAAAAAGATGTTAGGTAGTTTAACCTCTCACTAATAGTTCAACGAATCAATCCTTTTATAAAAACCAAACCATCACACATGAGGGAATAACTACTTAATGAAAGCATCACATTTTCACAACATATAAAGCTAAGGATGCATTTTATTTATAAGAAACTTCATCATATTGAAATTGATATGCTATAAGCATACGTGTAGGCCTAAGTTATTCCTATTTTAAATTTGTCAAAGATTACTAAAATAGCATAATGCTCTAATTTTAAGAAGCAGATAGAAACATAAATAAGAAATATAAATCTTCTTAATTAAAACATTTGGTTATATGAAATAAAAAGAAACTTACTTGTTCAAAATAAAAGCAATGAGAAACTAAAAACAAGTTTCTTACAAATTAAACTTTTGGTTTGCTCTTCACAAGGAGACAATATGAAAGTAATATCCTAACCATACTTCATATTGTTATTTATATATCAATAGTAAGAATGGACCAAACATTCAAAATGCATTACCAACTGAACTTTCGGTTTTCATATATGAAAGCTAACATTGAAAATCAAGTGACCAAACATTCAAAGTTCATCGCCAATTGAACTTCCAACCTAACATCATTCAATGTTATATAAGGTGAAAATGTACATAGTTCTGCAATTCAAGTACTTGATAACAGAAATACATAGGCAACATGACATAATTCAAGCAATAATTACAGTATAAAAAGTCTGAAAAAGACGATGGAATGACAGTACAAACAAGTGAAATTTTGTTAGATTATAGTATTTAACATAGATTAAATGACATGAATAGGTTAATAAGTTAACACTTGACCTTTTCTCATATGTGGTTTTCTTCGTTGATCAAACATTATTTTCAGTCATGATAATTTCCTATCAATAGACCTTATTGCAGCCCATATCTCTCTCTTGCTTCTCACATAAAAAAATTTATTGGCAAAGGTATGCAATACACTACCAAAGTTAACTCCATCTATAGAATGCAGTTCTTCCATAACCTTTTTAATGCTACATCATTTTTTATCTCTAGAAGTTGATGTGCACTCTCTGGCCATCGAGACGCTTTCAACAAGTCGATCCAGACATGCGAATAATTATGCTCCCGTTTCAGTCCCTCTCTTCTTTTTCTAACTTTGAGGTGTAGTATGTTGTGCACCCTTTCTCTTAGCACTATTATGGTTGTTGCTACTGTTCACGACATTGCTTCCACCAACCATATTACTAACATCATGTATAAAATCAAGTATTGCATTCTCTTCAAAATTTCCACTTTCTTCTTCTATATTAATTTCATCATTATTTGTATTTCTCATCTCAGTCATCCCATTATCTTCATCAGATAACACTCCTTGCAAGGGAGCCCAAGCTTAATATCTCGTGGTCATTATGTTACTAAACATGATGTCATACTTGGCACATAACGAAGGCTCTATTCCGACATGCCTAAACTTTTTTGCTCCTCTCATTTCTTATGTAATGAAAGCTAAGTATGATTAACAATGCTAAAAGATTAATTAAATAATGCAACAAGACAAATTAAATTGTGAAGCTATCAACAATCACAACTAACCTGGATTTTTCCACCATTCATCATTTGGAGAGATAATCCCAAGTTCACTACTCCCACCAACTCGAGTTTTAGATATTAACCTTTTCCATACCCTCCAATCTTTTTTAATCTCATCCCATTTGTTTTTAAGTTATGCTCTTATTAAAGAAAGACATGTTTGTTCTTTGAATGACTATATGATAAATTTCCAACTAGCTTTATCAAAATAGATTTTTGGTCTCATGCTTTTCTCAATAGCTTTAATGTAAATATTAAAACATGTGCAACATTGCTTAGGTCCAAAAAGCTTTATCATGTGTGTCAGGCTCATTCATTGCTATATGTTTGATAATGTAATAAAAATAAAAGAAATAATTAATTATATTAAAAAAATTGAATGTTTACAGGGGATGGAATAGGAAAATAAAAGTAAAAAGTCCACAACTTTTACAACATTTATTGATAACCCTAAACCAAAAGGATATATTAAAGTCTATTTAATTTTCTTCACAAAAAAAATTCACAGTGATGATAAAACAAAACAAACAATTTAGATATATGTATATATATATATGGATAAGCCGGAACAAATGTGAAGAATTCCTATTGATTCCCATATTTTTAGTGATTTTCATTTTAATTGATTGAATTATTTATTGTCTTCAGTTAAAACTCATAACTCATTCCGTAATGGTATACTGTATGAAAGGGCACTGCTGATTCTCAACAACTTGTAAGACTACACACAAACGACTCAAAACTAGAAAGTGTTTCCTCCTCAAGAAACCCACAAAAGAGATCAAGAAATCACCGTCATTCATAAGAGTTCACACTAATCTCCACCATTATCAAATGGAAAATGGCTTATTCTCGGAAATCTCCACCATTATCTTAAGGGAAATGACTTTAGTTCACACTAAAGTCTCAAAATTTGAAGATAACCCAATAATTTAAAGTCTCAAAACCCTGCCTATTGATTAGTAAAATGGCTTATTCTAAATAATTACATCTGGACAATTATCTGGGGATTTTATAAAAAGCAAAGCAAATCATTTTGACTTGCAACATTTCCCCTCTCCACAAAAAAAAAAAAGGTCACAAATACACCCTCGTGTTGCAAAAGACAATCATGGGATGATTTTGATTTTTAATCTTTGTTTGTTTATTTGTTACCTTTCATCAAAAAAAGACTACAAGACATGGTTTCAGGTGGTAGAAAATA
>Ga0325411_1001894_pt1 | contig 23438 bp, 10 predicted proteins | sample PopdelMetagenome_13_FD_206181 | JGI IMG/M metagenome (GOLD analysis project Ga0325411, IMG submission 206181) | Populus deltoides microbial communities from Bellville, Georgia, United States - Xylem-PdIQD-R4 | ecosystem: Host-associated > Plants > Phyllosphere > Stem > Wood/Secondary xylem... | reverse complement strand
TGAAAATAAAAATGATGAGCAGAGTCAAGACGGTTTTAAAACAAATACCCGATAAGTTCATCAGGAGACGAGAGGCTGAGTGCCTTCAAAATCTTATTTGTTAGCATTGTCTGTGGACCACGACCATCATGAGCCCTTATTACTGCAGTCAGTGCCTTTGCAGCAATTCCATATCCACTGCATTATCACACATTACTAAAAAAAATTACCATACTTGAAAAGGTAAGAAGACTGTCTAGCAAATGATCAATTAACAAAGCAATTTTCTTTTTATAAAACCTCAAGCTATTAAAAGCCACTGGATGTTATTTTCAGAAAATGAAGTAATTAGCATTCAAACTGTTGATTATTTAAGAAGAGACAAGGAAACTAAAACTCAAACCTATCTCATACACCTTGACTGCATTAGGCAAAGAACTGACCACACACCGAGTGTATAGCGCATACCTCCCCCAATCACCTAGGACAGGTCCTGCACCTGAAGCTCGAGCTTCTCTGCCATCTTCAGCAAATCCATAAGAAATGCACCCCGTACCAGCAATTAATACACAGCCATGAAGCTTTCCCATGGTCCCACTTGCAAGAGCAGCAACAGCATCATTCTGAACATACAACTTCACATGGCTAGGAAATATTTCTCTGTAAAAACAGAGCATCTGATTCAGAACAAGACATTCACGAGTAATTCATTGGTAATAAGCAAGGAGAAGGAAAATAAGAAGCAAGTAGCAATGGTGCGGGTGAATCTATGGCCACAAGCAGAAAATATTTTATATGGAATTGGGAACATTCCAACTAAAACACGAGGAGAAATGAAAGCAACAAGATTATATTTTAAGGTCTCAATGAACAATAATAGGCTCTTATAAGACATGAAAAAAGATAGAATTTATGTTCAATTTTCACTGGTCAGGTCACTGCACAGTGAGAAAAAAAGGTGCTAGGTAATACTCCGATACAAACCTTAGCCAGTTTAGTATCCTTTCTTGATCAGTTGGATGGTTAACACCAGAAACGCCTAAACAAACAGCATGAACAGCCGACCAATCAGAACCTGATTCTGAGAGGGCTTCAGCCATAACCTCTTCCAATGTGTCCCTGGCAGCAGTTTCTGTAGGATATGACACATGAACAGTAACTAAAAAAAGCAAAGAAAATGAAACAATGTTTTATCATTTTGATTCTTCAACGTTGACAATGTGAGAGAATGTTGATATTATATTTATGTATTCAACAATGGTGTGGAGAACATAAAGGATATGACATAGGGCTATAATAATTGAAGGTTTATCAGAAAATTTTGATTATTAGCGTCCATATTGGAACTGATACAGAGAAGACAACAAACATTATGCATTAGAATTCTTAAAAACTACCAACTTAGAAGTTCATTTAAGCATCCAAGAACCCCTATTCTCAAAAGAAAGCATGAACAAATCAAGTTGATCAACAAAAAAAAAATAAAAAAAATCCAGGCGACAATTGGCAAAGCTAAGAGATCAGCAACTTCAAAAAAGTGAGTTCAAGTGTTGTGCAAACAACACAAACATTAAAGATATTAATCAGAGGGAAAAGTCCACTCTACAGCAGCTTAATTACTCTAAAAACTTCCCCGTATAAACACACAATCAGATTAAATCAAGGGCCAAAACATATAGCTTAGCATTGGTACCAACAAATCAACTCCAATTTGTAAAACTCAAAATAATTGGGAATTATGACAAAAAAAAATTTAAGAGCAGATCTCCGAAGATTATAAGGTGAAGGTCTAATTCCATTTTTATTTTCCTTTTTTTCCCATAAAGTGCCAAACTTTGAGTCGGATTAAAGGGAAAAGAGCCAAAATTCAACCAAATTCCCATCTGGGTCAGTCCAAATCATAAAAACTCACCAAAAATCATTAACCTAATGATCACCATAATCAAAACCCAAAACAACCGACATCAAAAACAAAAAAAGATTCAAACTTTAACTAAATCAAACACCAACCACTATATCCACCATTCGAAAAACAAAAAAAAAATCAAAAGGGTAACAAAAAAGAACAGCAAAAATACCTCCAACGCTGTTATGATTGGAGCAACCAGAAACAGCACGTCCAAGGATAGGAGGAGGGTTAGGGAGGGATTTTGAGGAAGAAAATAAAGGAATGCAGACACAAACAGTTGAAGTAGTCCCACCATCAATCCCCAAAATGACTCTATTATCAGACCCATCTCCATTTTCACAGTGATCATGACCTTCAACTTGTTTTTCATGGACATTTGAATCTCCATTGCTTTCCCCATAATTATTCATCGCTTAAACAGAAAAATATCTCTAACACTCTCTCTCTCTTTTGAAATGAAAGATTAAAGAAAAGCTATGAAGGAAAGAAATACAAGTTAGAGAACGATGACTTTAACCAGAAAAACGGAGACTTTGACATCAGGATTTTTGTTTGATACGGAGAAAGGGTGTACTATTTTTAGTCACTTATTTATGAACAAATTTATAACTTAGTCCAATATGTTTAATGTGGTCAAGCAGTTCTTAAGGTGAGCAACTCGGAGGATAGAGTGTTTAAACCCAATTGAATTCTTCTTGATGATTCTTGCTACCTCAGGCTGGAAGAGATATTGAATTTGTGTAAATGGACAGAATGAAGCAGCAGCCAGTAAAGCTAAGATCAACCAATGTCCCAACGTGGAGCCTCTCGTGACATGCTTTCTTTCCCCTCTTCGTGTTTCCAAGTGAAGGATGAGGCTCATGCGTTGTGTTCTTATTATGTATGTGATTATGTATTTAAGAATATTTAGTAAAAAAATATATAGCATAATTTTGTATGGATTAAGAAAAAACTATAATTTATAATTTTTTTAAATCTACTTTTTTTTTTCAAACCGCAAAAATCATATTGGCCCCAAAGCCCCATTGCCAGCTCCCATGGTCTTGGCCTATTGGGGACTCGATGTAAATCCTTCTTCTTCTGGCAAAGATACTTCAATAACACAACGGTCAGCAAGAGTTAAGGGACTGATTTGTGGGTTTTCAAACATGGAGGACTAAGTTGTAATATTATTCAAGACAAAGGGAGTAACGAATAATTTACTCTGGGAAATGTCGATGGTTTGGAGTTTGGAAATTGTGGCGTTGTGTCCTTGGGGAATCGGTAAAGTTGTTTACCGGCTAAATGTTCGTTTGGTATCTTTAGTTCTTTTTATTTGTTAATAAGGTCCCTCAACGTTTTTTTTCCCTTTATTCATCCTCGCAATCTATATTTCTTCACTCGCTCCTACCTCCAGTAATCATTGATTAAATAAAATAGAAAGATCATTTACTTTAAACAGAAAAAGATCTAGAGAAATATATTAAAATAAAATAGAAAAACAAAAAAATAAAATTAACTAAGAATAAAAGTTAAATTCAAAGTAATGTTTCAATGTGATTGCTAAACTTTAAATATGGCCAATCTTGTCCTTGAGTTTTAGCATATATGAAAGATTTCCATCATACAACTTAATTTTTAATTTGTAGAATTAAATTTATTTTAGATCTAGTTTGACTTAACTTATAATGGGAAAATTAAGCAGTGATTTTTGTACAAAACAAGTGCCATCCTCTGATGGGCAATTCTATGGAACAAAATAATTTGATGGATTGTCAAAAAAAAAAAAAAAACTATGGAACAAAATAATTTGATGGACTGACACAAGGAATCTTATGTTATTGATTGGTAGATGTGGTGGAACCATGTGTTTAATTAGCTAGAAGAACAATATTTCATAGAATAATATTTCTTACTTTCCACACTGTAAATTAATTAACTCACTACTAGGGGATTCGAGGGGAGTTTTATGTTGAATCAAGTTAACAATTAATTTAACAAAATTTAATTAAGATTTTAATTCAACTTAACTTTTTTATTTTTCATGATTACATTTTAAATCTTTAAAAAAATTCTTAATAAAATATCGTTTTAAATTGATTAGATCAAACTATCAAATTTATTACTCAGTCACAACAAAAATTAATAAAAAAAAATCCCTTTTCGCTATACATAAATAATTAATTGATTTTTCAATAAAATATGAAATTGCTAAAATTTAAAGATATATAAATGATTAGTTTGAATCAAGGTTGTTGGTCCATCAAATCCAATTTATAGACTTGTTTGGATGATAGAATCACTCAAAACTACTTGGATTTGATTGTTTTCCTAACCTTTTATCTTCTTGTATTATATGAAAAAGGACTAGCAGTCCAACAACCTAAGCTTGATAAATTTCAAATATATGTCACTTTTATATATAATCTTCATCATGATCATTTTTATTATAAAAAATATCAACTTAATTTCTTGGGTCATTTTTCTTTTCTCAACATTAATATATACATTAATCAATGTAAATATTGCATTGGTCTAATTAATGTGTACCAATCCCCTAAAATAAAATATATGTTAATTGATAAATAATCCTTCACAATCAACTCAACTAGGTTTATCTAGTATTTTCTTAGACAGTAAATCTAGAAATTCTATAAAATTTATACTTATCAATCATATGTTATCGTGTATGATTATAGTTTAGGATAAAAAAAAATAGAGATAATACAAATAAAAAATATATTTATTTTACCTTTGTCTTAAAAATATAAAAAAATCACTCTAAAATTATTACAAAAACATATTTATTTATTTTTTTCCACTAAAATGTTTATGTTTATATTATATATAATTTTTTCTTTGTAAAAAAAAAAGAAAGTAAATAACCAGAACATATATATGTATTTAAATTTTCTGTTAACTAAGCATAATGGATTCAGTGCACAAAAATCTGGATACTAGAAACCCTAATCTCTAGTAAAAAGTAAAGGAAAAAGAAAACTAGCGTGAGAAACAAGAGTCGGCAATGTATTCTCTTGTCCCACGCTGCATGAACATAAAGAGATTGTACTGACAAGGATATATGTATTTTCAATGCAATTGTGGATGCAGATTGAAGAGAGGAGGAAGACATGCAAGCATGTTAGATGGCAGGCATTAACTGGTTAATTTGACCATAGAGATGAGATCAGGATAAGGACCCTCCAGGACCCAATAGGGGTACTCTTGGTACGGACAATAAAGGAGACAAGGCACAGCTTTTTTAGCTCTAGCTGAAACTCAAAGGGTAGTTTTGTTAATGCTCAGTCACTACAGTACAGCATCACTGCTCATCATCTTCCAGACATCTGCATGTGACCCCCCTCACCAATAATGGAACCCCATCTCATCGATCTCTGGTTACACTGCCCAAAAACCACCATAAAGTAGAGAAAAATAATATCAAAAGATCACAAAAGATGATGTCTTTGTTTGTGTGTGTGTGTGTGTGTGTGTGTGTGATAGCCTAATGACAACAGTTAAAAAAGATTATAATAAAAAGGAAGCTTAAGCCATGTCAGATTCTTGTCTTTAAAGCATAGAACGGAAAACTACAGGATGGAAAGAAGTGAACTTTTCCAATCCTTTTTTTTTTTTTAACGACAACCCATGTTCTATTTCCTTTGTTTTGATAGTCACAATTAGTATTTTCAAGATTTGTTTCTTGTGATAATTTTCTCTAGATTTCAATCTCATTTCCTGTGAGCAAAAGTTTGTTTCTTTACATCTCATTGCCATTTTGCATCCAGTTCTTGCATGTTTCTTCTTGGTTCATCAGATCTGAATGGTTACTGGGGTTGCTGATTGGAGAGGGTGGATTCATGGAGGATGTGCAGCTGGTTTTGATAAACATTCTTGGTTTTTAACTTTTGAAGTCTCTGAAAGTGGGAATTCAGATGCCTGTATGGGACTAGAGAAGGTAACTTGATGCATTGGTGAAGTCTGTTGAGAATTCTTGATCCTTGCTTTAATGTATGAAATTGTTGTGAGCCTTTTGATGATGATGATGAGGTAATTTGGGTGAATTAAGAGATGGGATTTTCACGCATTTTGTGAAATACTGTTTGTTTTCTTGGTTGGTTCTTGTTGGACAATTGAGGATTGATTTTGTATTTTTGAAGGTTCTTGAGGGAAATTGGCAGTAATGGAGAAGGTCCAGGGAAGAGGGATTTGGGGTCTTGTATTTCTGATCATAGTGTTCCTATCTGTTAGCAGTGGAGAAGCTCAGTCAAAGCCTGTTTTGGTAAACTGTGGTGCAAATAGCAGTATTAATGTGGATGGTAGGAGATGGATTGGTGATTTGGCCCCAAACGATAATTTCACTGTCAGTTCTCCTGGTGTTGCTGCTACTGATTCAAATGCTGATGGCAATTCAACCTTAGGGCCACTCTACAAAACTGCCCGGATTTTCAATGCTTTGAATTATACTTTTGCTGGAATGCAGGGAAACTACTTTCTTAGACTCCATTTTTGTCCATTCCCTTTTGAGAATTATAATGTCAATGAGTCCTCGTTCAGTGTCGTGGCTAATGGTCTGAAACTGATGACTGAGTTCAATGTTCCGGTCGAGATTTCAGACAAGAATTTGCACTTGCAGAATTCCAACAGCAATTCAAGTTCTTTGTCCTTGGTCAAAGAGTATATTCTAGCAATCAATGATGTTCTTGTGGTTGAATTTGTTTCATCTAGGGGATCATTCGGGTTCATAAATGCCATAGAGGTTGTCCCTGTGGTTGGCACACTTTTTGCAGACTCAGTTAGTAAAGTGGGTGGAAGTAATGCCAATTTCAATGTAAGCGGACGGGGGATTGAAACTATGTATCGGTTGAATATTGGGGGACAGGAGATCAAAACTAATCAAGATTCAGATCTTTGGAGGAAATGGGAAATGGATTCCAGCTACATGATTACAGCAGATGCTGGTGTTGAAATCAGGAATACTTCTAATGTCACTTATGCATCGAACAATGATTCCTCGGTGGCTCCACTTCTTGTATATGAAACAGCAAGAATCATGTCCAACACAGAAGTCTTGGAGAAAAAGTTTAACATGTCATGGAAATTCGAAGTAGATCCTGATTTTGATTATTTAATCCGGTTACATTTTTGTGAGCTGGTATATGACAAAGCAAACCAGAGGATTTTCAGGGTCTATATAAACAACAAGACAGCTGCTGATAGCTTTGATGTTTATGTACGGGCAGGAGGGAAGAACATAGCATATCATCAGGATTATTTTGATACGGTTTCCTCCAAGACCAACACCCTTTGGGTCCAACTGGGTCCTGACACTGCAGTTGGTGCTTCAGGAACTGATGCTCTCTTGAACGGACTGGAGATTTTCAAGCTGAGCCGAAGTGCGAATCTTGCATATGCTGACAGAATTGATTCAACTGAGAAAACTGGAAGTCATTCAAAATCTTGGATTCTCTTGTTGGGGGTTGGAGCAGGTGTAGCTTCTGTCCTCATTATTGCAATTACATTTACTTGCATCTTTTGCTTCGGCAAAATCCGAAGAAAACAAATGAATGATGCCAAAGACAACCCTCCTGGATGGCGGCCACTATTCATGCATGGCGCTGTTGTAAGTAGCATTGCTAATAATAAGGGAGGGGTCCATTCTCTAAATGGATCGTTGGCAGCGTCTACTAGAGTTGGCAGGCGTTTTACCTTGTCAGAGATTCGTGCGGCAACGAACAATTTTGATGACAGTTTGGTGATAGGAGTTGGAGGCTTTGGTAAAGTATACAGTGGGAAGATTGAAGATGGCACTCTTGCAGCAATCAAACGGTCAAACCCACAATCCAAGCAAGGCCTGACTGAATTTGAAACAGAAATTGAGATGCTCTCAAAGTTAAGGCACAGGCATCTGGTCTCGTTGATTGGGTTCTGCGAAGAACAGAATGAGATGATCTTGGTTTATGAGTATATGGCAAATGGAACTCTTCGAAGTCATCTTTTTGGGAGTGATTTCCCACCATTGACATGGAAGCAGCGACTAGAAGCATGCATTGGTGCTGCCAGGGGACTCCATTACCTCCATACTGGAGCAGATCGTGGAATAATTCACAGGGATATTAAGACAACCAACATACTGCTTGATGAAAATTTTGTAGCAAAAATGGCAGATTTTGGGTTGTCTAAAGCTGGTCCAGCTTTGGACCACACACATGTTAGTACAGCAGTGAAAGGAAGCTTTGGATATCTTGATCCTGAATACTACCGTCGACAGCAGTTGACTGAGAAATCTGATGTTTACTCATTTGGCGTGGTGTTGTTTGAAGTTGTTTGTTCTCGACCTGTTATAAACCCAAGCTTGCCAAAAGACCAGATCAACCTCGCAGAGTGGGCAATGAAGTGGCAGCGGCAGAAGTCACTGGAGACCATCGTTGACCCACGTCTCAAAGGAAATACTTGCCCTGAGTCATTGAAGAAGTTTGGAGAGATAGCAGAAAAATGCCTTGCTGATGAGGGGAAGAATCGTCCAACAATGGGGGAAGTTCTGTGGCATTTGGAATTTGTCTTGCAACTTCATGAAGCCTGGATGCGCGCCAATGCCACCATTGAAACCTCCATTACTAGTAGTCAAGCATTGGAGGATTTGGAACTTAGAGTAGCAGAAGAGGCACGACGCCCCCCTCTCGCCTTGGAATAAGAGACTGATAGACCTCACAATGAAGGGTGATGGAGGGCCTGCTGAAACAATGGTTTTGGCAAATAGTATGCTGCAGCTGGATTTCACAGTGGAATGGCCCAAGTGTCTAGCGAAAGCTAGAAATTATATTCATTACAATGTTTTTATCATTATGGTCCTAAATTCTTTATTTAGTTCAATCAGATTATGTGCTTGAGGTAACTGTTATTATGTCCATATTAACTTTACTAGCAAGTGGAGTGAAGTAAGGCATGATCTTCATAGTGTTTTATCTTATTCTCTGTAATATAGCTTGTTTGAAAAAGTATTTGAAAATATAGTAACAATTATTTTTTAAAGTGGTTTTTTATTTAAAAATGCTTCAAAAAAAAATATATATATATATATATTAAAAATGATTTTTAACATTAACATATCAAAACAATTTAAAAAATAAAAAAATAAATTTTAAATAAATTTTTTTTTTAAAAAAAAATCATGAAACATGGGTTGAACCGCAACCTAGACAACCCTTAATCAAGTTGACTCTGAAGTCAATTTTTGGGACTTGAAATACAGAAGATATGGATTTATTTCAATCCATGTCACTTTCATATTCTTGCATAGCATGACGATGAATGTTGCATTTTACACATATATGTAGGGAGCACAGAGTGGGACCAAATCCACAAGGTACAAATCCCTCTTCAACTTCACAATCAGATACACAGCTACTTGCTCAAGTTGCCAACAAGAATGGGCTATGGAGCTCAATCCAAAAAAGAAAATCCAAACTGTACACGGGGCATCAAAAAACGCAAAATGCCAACTACTATATCCTTCAGGGTCTAGCCCCTTCAGAATTCACCAAAACAAGTCCACTCAGCTTATCCTATATCCATATCGATCATTAACAACTTCTGAAACCATCCATTGGATGCTGTCTTTTTTATAATGGAATCACTTCCATTCCAAACCAATGTAGTGGTGTGTTCTTGATCATTTTATTTCATCATAGTTAGCTTTAAGATTGTGGGAATAGAAGGTTTTGAATGAAGCAAAACACTCCTGAGGTAACAACAATTCCATAGATAGAAGAAAAAATCAATCAAATTGAGTCCCAGAAGTCATCATCTCACGGGAGAGCCTGAAGGGCATGTCGAAGAGAGAGCAATGCAACAAGAAAATGATATTTCTGATCAGACTATGATGGTGCGTAAAATTATACAAGATGCTGAAAGGGTGGCTGTTGGTTTACTTGCAAAAAAAGTTAAAGCATAGTTTTTAATTTCAGTGCTTCCTTACTATTGTTCATTGGTTGTTAGCCATATCATAGAATTGTTTCACTTCTTGTCTGAAATCGAATATTTGAGTTTTGTAATTTTAGTTTTTATTGACAAGTTTTTTTTCTTAGGGCCATATTTATCTGTATGGACTCGTATCATCTTAAGCTTGTTTACTTTTCCCGCAGAGCATGTGCAGCAGTCGAGTTGAGAAAGAAACTGCATGGAAAAAGATTTCCTCCTGATACCATGGAGGCATTGATTTCCAGAGCAGGTGCATAACTGACTTTATTTTATGAAGTGCTTTGCAGGCTGTGTTATGAGTTCCCATGTTCTTTGCACTTTTAGTATTTGATGGCATTTGCTCTTTTCACTGAGGGATTTTTGCGCTTCTGCTGACATTAAAATATATGGACCTTTATGGATGTCCTCTAGAAGTTCTTGATCTTTTATTTTGCTGCAGAGGGATGATCAATGATGGCTTGTATGCAGAAACATCTGTTGGTTTTAAACCAATCATGTTTCAAGGTTCAATCAATGTTCTATCATTGGTTTTATGATTTTTCTGTTTCTATAAATTTACAGTACTATTTTATCATCAATATCAATTTATATCACAATTGCTTTATATTTTTGTGCTAAAGATGTCTAATTATGGCACGTAAAACAAGTCTCAACAACACAATTGCCTCTCTTTGTTTTGAAAGCTTGGAAAATCAAGAAGAGAAAAGTGGTGATTTTGGGAAGGAAAGGGTGGAAATTGTGAAAGATTTGCTTCTAACTCATCAGAAGAGAATGAGTTTGATTGTTGCTGGGTAAGATGAATTATATCCTTTTTATTGAATTTTATTGAAAAGAAAAATAAAAGCCCTAATTTTTAGATTTTTAGGGTTTGTTGATGTTTGTGAGAATTACAAATTGTGGGATTGATAATGGGATACTTGAGAATTTTTGAATTAAGGGAAGATTGAGAGAATTGAAAAATAAATTTTGGGTTTCTAACTCTTTTCTTTTTCTTTTTTTTTAGGGGGGGTGGTTTATTTTATAGTTGTTGATTTAATTAGCATGAAATGGATAATGGTAATGATAATTCAAGAGAAAAAATTAAAAAAAAAATCAATGAGTAATTAAGGGAAGATTGAGAGAATTGAAAAATAAATTTTGGGTTTCTAACTCTTTTCTTTTTCTTTTTTTTTAGGGGGGGTGGTTTATTTTATAGTTGTTGATTTAATTAGCATGAAATGGATAATGGTAATGATAATTCAAGAGAAAAAATTAAAAAAAAAATCAATGAGTAATAAATTTATCTAGGGCCGGCCATGGTGAACATTTAGGGGAGATGGGACACCGGTTCAAATTTGTGATGTTGTAGGTTTATTAAATGTGTAGGAATGATAAATTGTGTTTGGAAAAGAGTTTTAGATTGAATATGTGAATTTTATGATATACGGATTTAGTGACGTGGAATGCGTATAAATCAACGTGGAAGCCTTCAAGGATTAAGCGATAATATAATTGTGGTTGAAGAAATAAATGACATGTATAAAAGTTAATATTTTTGTTGTTTAAAAGGTATAAATGATGGATAAAATTTTGATTGTGTATATGGTGTTTTGGTAGGATTGAATATTAAAATAAATACACTTGAGAAAAAAAAGGAAGTAAGATAGATATGAAAAATTTAGGGATTTTGTCAAGATTTGATCAAATGGTCAAGAATTTTGAAAAAAAATATGGGAAAATAACCTTCATAAATTGGTTAAATTGTATTATTTTAATAGTTTATGTGCTGATAGTATTTGAAGTGGGTTTTTTTAATAGGATGTATGACTTTCATGTTAGGTTTGTGTTCTAAGATTTTGAAACATTGATGTGAAAATGTGAATTTAATGAAATAAAGTTAAGGATTAATTAACTGTGTTAACAATTTAGGAAATTGATGAAATAAAATAAAATTGGATGAAGGACATGAGTTTCTTGATTTATAAGTGGTCGGCCATGTATGGAATTTAGGGATTTTTTCTATTTTGATGATTAATTGTCGAGGGTTTGTGTATTATATTCTTGGCATTAAAATTAACATGTTTGAGAAATAAATTAGAAAAAACATGACAAATTATGAGTTTTACTACAATTAGTCAAATTTCTAGTTTAGAGAATTTGAAAAGATTTATAAGGTTAATTATGGATAGTTGATTTAAATTGTATATTTCATAAATATTTGATGTGTAATGGTAATTATAAATGGGATTGAGTTAAATTAAGAATGCGAGTTAAAGAAATTACATGTCTAGTTGATCCACTGTGTTAGAGTTTGACCAATTTCAAACTTATATATATAAAATGTGCAAGTGAATACTCAATATTTCTTTGATTGTTATATGTGTTATTGGTGTCTACCACCCACCTTATTTTTAGTAAAAGATGCATTTTATTTAATTATTTGTTATTGTAAAAGAAATGTACGAACATATATTTGGTGGATGTTACGAGTTTAAATTTGAGGTGAATCATGTTAATGTGAATTTGATATGAAGTAGGAGAACATAAATTTGTATGATTTATATGAGTATAAATTCATCATGATTTACGAGGATGTGAAAATGTTATGTGTGTGTGTATTATGATGTTTTTAGGGCAAAATTATTGTGTAAAATTTAAATCAACCGTGATGGTGGAATTTATTATGTGAGAAATTAAGGGACTAAAATGGAAAAACTAAAAAGAAAAGTTGAATGGACCATAATAGCAAAAATATAACAAGGAAAAAACATTAAATGACTACAATGATAAAATTTATTACATGATTTTGAACTTGTCCACAACGGTGAAATTTAATAGGAAAAACGTAAATTGGTCACAATGATGGGTCCAATATACTAAATATTAATCTAGCCACAAAAATAAGAGATATTATATTTTGAAATATAAGTTGTGTATAATTAAAAAGGATTAGTAGTCATGGATAATTTAAATGAGCCATAAACTAGCTTAAGTAATATTGATATTGAGAATATACGAGTGAGTCTTAAATGAGCTTGAGGAATATTTGAGATTTTAAAGTAATATAGATGAGTCATATTAGGTAAGATTGATGTTGTGATTGAAGATTTATAATGAAAAGCCATAAATGAGACCATATGATTCAAAATGAATTAATAAAAGTTTAGATAGTAAAAAATGATTTAATAGGTGTTAAAAGAAATAACTATAATTGGTGAACCAGAGTTAAAATAAAATATAATTTAAGGTATAAAATATGGTCAATGAACCTATAAGGAGGTTAAAGTAAGAGTTTTAAACATTGAATGTGATGAATATACATAATAAGATTAGGGTATTTGATAGTTTAATGAAGTCCAAATTGGTTTGGGTTATGAACAAAGAATAATTGAGATGATTATATAAAGGAGGCTAAATCAAAATATGAATGAAGATGATTGTAATAATACAAATAATATAATTAATTTAAAGTATAAGTGATGAATGTTTGAGATGAATGAGGAATTGGATTTTTAATCAAGAGATACTGGGAATAGGACAATGATAGTTCAATGATTATATATAAAAAATAAAAAAAACAGTTTATCTATTGTTTAGAGAAGAGAGAAAAAGTGTATTAAACTAAGGATTTATTAAAGAATTGATGTGTTTATAAAAATGTTAAAGATGTGAGGATTGCTTGTTTAGTTTTGACAAGCATTAATAACTATGATGATGAAATTGTGTATGTTAATTGTGTGATTCTATTTGTTTTTTAGGTACCTTTTTTTAAGGACTCAAACTTAAATAAAGTGATACTGAGACACCTGATTTTTATATTCAATAAAAACTTGTAATGTCTGATAAAAGTTTTGTAAATAAATTTTTATACATACAATCAAGAGTGTTGTAACCTTATGATTTTTGTATGTCAAAATATATATCAAAGTATTTGTGGATGAAATTAATGGATGTGAAATTAGAGACCATCTTTATGATAAAAAAAACCTTTGAATTTCAAGTGCATGACAATTAAAAAATCACCCTTATTTTTATTTTAAGGTCATATCTAGTATTCAATGTTTACCTCGATTTGGTACCAATCTTACAGCCTATATCAAAATAGTACTTTACCCTTAGATTTCTAGTCAACTACTAAGCCTTGACATATTTTGAGAAGAATTGGCTAGCACTAGTTTCGAGTGACATTTCTCTATTGATAAGATATATAGGTGTCCCAATGATATCTATTAGACTGACTCATTCTAATTGTAAGCCATTGGTGGAGTAGATTCTCTCTAAGATTAAGTCGTAGACCTCAGCTTCTCTTACTTATGTTGAACGTCTTCAACTAATCAAATCAGTTCTCTTTTCCATCTAAGTTTATCGGTCCTCCATGTTTATTCTCCATTGTTCTATTATTAAGAGGATAAAAGGGTATATTAACTGCCTTCCTTTGTAAATGTCACTCTCTCTACCACTCAAGGGCTAAGATGATGTGGGTCTATGTTGTTATCCTTTTAAGGAGGGTGACCTAGGAATAAAGAGGGCTCAAACTTGGAATAAAGCTATTATTCTCAAACATGTTTGGCAACTGCTATTCTCATATACAGATCCTTCTAGCATGCCAGGCCTTCTACAGTGTCCTCTTGGTCATGGAAGAAGATTATACTCAGTAGAGATTGGTATAAAGGGAAGTTTGTCTCTAGTATTAGTGACGAGACTACTACCTTTTTATGTTTAGACTATTGGTTGCCAGATGAACAACAATTATGCAACCTAGTGCCTTTCAGGGTGCTCACTTCTACTACACTATCGTGGAATGGTAAGGTCTCAGGCATCATTGATAAGGATACTTGAGCTTTCTCATCGAGTAGACCAGAGCTCCAGCCTATTTAGGACTTGGTTACTTTTAACTCCAAGAGCACCTTACCAGACTATTATTTCTAGAATGGTCACTCATCGGCGAGGTTCTCCATTGACTTGGCATGGAAGGTTCTTAAAGATTCCAGACTCACAAACTTTATGCACCATCTTTTTTTGTTCTTAAGTTTCATCTTGAGACACCCTTTTATCTTGTGGCTTGCCTCTATAGGTTGTCTCAATACCATGGACATACTACATGTTTTTCTGATCATTTCCTCTTCGACATGTATCCTTTGTCGGTTACAGGTTGAAATATATGAATATTTATTCTTTCACTGCCTTTTCTCTACTACAGTTTAGGGTGCTATCATGAGAATGACCCTTATAAGTTGACTTTCTTTGACATGACATCAGCTACTTTATTTGACATACATGCATTTGGAAAAAAAAAAAGAAGAGGAATTTATACATCTACTTGCTCAGTTAACCCTTTTAGCCTTGATTTACTTCATCTGGTATGAGATAAATAACCGAGTTTTTCATCAGATTTATCAATCTCATTAGGATGTTTACAAGGACATTTTTGATTTGGTCCGATCTTGTTTGGTAGAGCTCAAACCAAGGTTTCACGTCTCAACTACTTTCAAGTCTATTTGGCACCTCAAAAACTCATGAGATATCATTGCTCTTGCTGATATTGAGATTTTGTTTAACATAGGTTCATATGTAATCAACCGGTTAACCGGCTCATATGTTGTTTATCTTCACAATCTACTTTTATTCATTTTCATATTTTTTTTAGCTTTTGCTTTTTTTTCTTGTTATTTTTCATCAAATAAACCAGGATAACAAGTATTTATACTTCTTAAGGTATATCTCTGGCACTCTATATAGTTTATTCCCTTGCATACAATTACTCTTATATAAAAAAAGAAGAAGAAAAAAGGATTGGACCAGCTTACGTCTCTCTCCTGACTACTATAATTATCGCGTGGGTCTCGAAACCTTTTGCATGTGAACAATAGTTGTTTATAAATCATTATCTTGCTTCTATAAACAGGTCTGATGATCCTGCTTGTGCATGTGCTTCCGAGTTAAGACATGCAGTCTCTTATAAATCAAGTTTAGTATGCTTTGAAAGAGCTTTTTCTTGTTCATTGCTGGAAAGTCTCTCTCAGACAGCACATGGTCATGTGATGTTAGAAACGTGGGTCCATGTGAGCTCCGATGGAAAGACTGGATTAATTGTGTGTGTGTGTGTGTGTGTGAGAGAGAGAGAGAGAGGGAGAGAGAGAGAGAGAGAGAGGGAGAGAATCCATTCCCTGGCAATAAATTCTAATTACTTAGATCCAAATGGACCAATCATTGGTCCACATGCCTTGCAGTCATTCTCTTGCCACTAAGTAACAGCTTCCATCCCTACTCCCAAGATAATCCAATCCACCTCTAGTATTGGAGCAATCAAACAACTTTCAATTTAACCCTCTTATGAACCTCAGAAGTTCTTATTTTTGTTACATTTGTTAATGTGCTTGGCTGGATTTACTCTAATGACTTAGTATTACAGTCTACAGCTCCATATATGGTAAGAATTACAGTTCAAAGGGGAAAAAAAGACTACACTAAAAATTCCCACTGTGGTTGCACGTCTTAGTGGATCCTTGTCTTGATGACTGAAGCACTAAAGAAACCTCCTGTTGTCCAAACCTTTATTCAATATTAGATTGAATTATCTGAGAAGGCAAAGGAACAATTAGAAGATCCTTGTGAAACTACAATCTTAGCAGGAGGTGATGAGCGAACTGCTGTCAAATTAACCCCCTTTGACAGGTCAGGTTCTGGCCTTACGGTCTCAACGTGCCTAATCTCCTTCAGCATTGCAACAACATCCTTCATCATTGGACGATCATCAGCTCGAGTACTGATGCACAGGAATGAAACTGCTAATGTTTGGAGCATTTCGTGCATTGTAGGGTCAGCTCTTCCTCTAAGCTTTGAATCAAGGATGTCAACTGGATCTTTCTTGCTTGCTAAGTGTTCCCTAACCCATTGAACTAAGTGTGCACCATCAGGCAAAGTTGGGTCTAATGGATGCCTTCCTGTTAAAACCTCTAAAAGCACCACCCCAAAACTGTACACATCACTTTTCTCGGTAATACGATGCATCGATGCATGCTCTACAGCAAAAACAAAAATTAAGATTAATTAGACATTGCTAGTGATTTAGTGGAATCAAATTAACTGAAGAAATTAAATTAATTTGATTGAGCAAAAACGAACAAGTACCTGGAGCCATATATCCATAAGAACCAGCAAGTTGAGGTCTTGGACTTGGCTTGCATAAATCATCATGAGATTTGTTATTTACCACTCTTGCTAGGCCAAAGTCAGCTAGGTAAGGTTCGTAGCCTGGTCCTAAAAGCACATTCATGGCTTTAACATCCCCATGTAGAATAGGTGGCACACAATCATGGTGCAGGTATGCAAGTGCGTGTGCCACACCTAACAAAACATCATATCTAGCTTCCCACTCTGCTCCTCCCTTGCCAGCACCATGAAGGAGGGAGCTCAAGCTTCCATTTGGGAGGTAATCATAGAAAAGCAATTTCAAATTCTTGTTTGAACACCAGCCCAGAAGCCGGACAATATTTCGGTGTCTGATTGAACCGAGTGTCCGAATTTCAGAATTGAATGCTCCAGACTCTTCTGGTGACCACATCTTCTTTACAGCTATCATCTCCCAATTTGGAAGGGTCACCCTGTACACAACTCCAGAGCTGCCAGTGCCTATGACATTAGATGATGTTAGATTTTTAACAATGTCGTTGACGGAGAATTCAAGCTTCTGATACAAATTCATTTCCCATGTATCATCTTTCATCAGCCCATGATTATCAACACGAGCACGAACTAGCATGTAGATTGTTAGTAGTATCAGTACCACACCAGCACTGAGAAGCACAGACATCAGTAGTCTCATCGCTGATCTAGGGTGTGCTCCAGGTCCCAAGTGGTCTGCTGGTGTTACTACACCTCCAGAAATGTAGAGTCCTTGATTCGAAGCAAAGTCACTTATCGGAAGCTTTCGAAAAAATGGGGTGTTAGGCAATTCACCAGAGAAGTCATTGAAGGAGACATTAAGGGAAACGAGGTTTTGGAGATTTGCAAGAACATCCAAGCTTCCTTCAAGCTTGTTGTGAGAGATGTCAAGTACTCCCAACTTGCTGAGATCAGAGAATTGCGATGGGATCTTGCCAGAAAACTGGTTGCAGCTTAGGTTGAGAGAGATTTCCAGTGATGGAATTTGACCAAGTTCCTTTGGAATTTCTCCAGAGAAACCATTGTCTCCAAGGTTAAGCAATTGTAGCTTACTGCATGACAATATCTCTGCTGGAATTCCTCCTGTAAGTTGATTCTTCGCCAAATTAAGCTTGGTTAATTCAATCAATGACCCAATGCTATGAGCCAGTGAACCTGTAAGCCTATTGTCTGAAACATCCACATACTGTAGGCTTTTAGGCAGAGTATCAGGTACAGAACCAGTGATCGCATTTGAATGGAGATCAAGAAACTCAAGATTTTCACATCCAGATACTGATGAAGGGATTCCTCCAACAAGAAGATTGTTGCTCAAATCAATGAAATTCAAACTCTTCAACTTTTCGATCTCCGATGGAATAGTACCTCCTAACCTGTTGCCATTCAGCCTCAACCTATACAAGTTGGTGCAGTTTCCTATATCAGGCGGTATAAAGCCCGATAATTCATTGGAAAGTATCAGTAGCTTGGTGAGATTTTGCAATCCGAAAATCTGCTTTGGTATTGAACCAAAAAGACTGTTATATGAAAGATCAAGAGCCTGAAGATTGACACACTCTGAAAGAGACTCTGGGATATTTCCTGTGAGATTGTTCTTCCAGGCAAAGAATAGAGTCAAGCTCTTTAGTTTGCCGATACCAGGAGGAATCTCACCGGAGATTCCATTGTTGTCTACTTCAAGATGAGTGAGATCTGTGCAGTTTGTGATTTCAACAGGTATGGTACCTGATAACTGATTAACACTCAGCTGAAGCTCTTCAAGCTTCAAAAGGTTTCCAAAGCTTCTTGGTATGCTTCCTGCTAGAAGATTCTCGGATAAATCAATGACTGTAAGCTCTGTGCAGCTTCCAATCTCATCCGGGATTGCCCCAACTATGCTGTTCTGCCACAAAAGCAGACTCTGAAGCTTGCTGAGTTCTCCAATTCGCCTTGGGATTGGACCGGATATAGAATTCTGATATAGATACAGGTTCTGCAACTCACTGCAATCTCCAATCGCTTCTGGGATAGCACCTGATAATAGTGTTGCGTAAATGGCTATAGTTTGAATCCTTTTCAGCATCCCAATTGATGAAGGAAGACTCCCAGAAATGCTGGTTTCGGCGAGGCCTAAAACAACCAATTCGGTGCAGTTTCCAATCTCCTGAGGCAGCTCACCCTTAACATTTTTATTCCCACCTGCTCGAAAAATCTGTAATCTTCTCAATGCTCCAATGCTCTGTGGAATTTCGCCGCTGAGTTGATTGTCAAAGAGAGTCAGATACACTAGACTTGAAAGGTTTCCAATATCAGAAGGAATGGCACCTTCAAGAAAATTTGTATTGAGAGACAAAGTTTCCAACTTCCTTAGTCTGCATATTTCCTCTGGGATTTCACCTGAGAGAGAATTATCACTAAGATCAATGAGAGTAAGCTCAAGATAATCTCCGAACGCTTCCGGGATTGCACCAGTAAGATTGGTTGATGAAAGGATAAGGCTCTTCAAGGATTTGAGAGGCTGAAAATTTGAAGGCAGGGGGCCTTGCAAATCTACTGCTTTCAAGTTTATCTCTATAATGTTGCCATCTGAGTTGCAATGGACCCCAAACCATTTGCATGGGCTTGAGTCTAAAGGGTTCCAAGAATTGAGTACATCTGTGGAGGTGTTTAAACTGTTCTTCCATGCTAAAAGGGCTTGGCCTTGTTCATCAATGGAGTAACAAGAACGAAAGAAAAGAGAGTTTATAGATAGAAGTAAGGTGAGGGAGAAGATACTGGGAGAAAATAAGAGATTCCTTAGAGGAGCAGGCATTGCTGCTGATAGAAGAGAAGAGTTGGTCTGTGTTGGGATTGTTGAGGGGGGAACCCCATGTTTTGTTTATAGAAGAAAAGCAGAAGATCTGGATCCAAGATCACCACCACCTTCTTCTTTTTTTTTTTATTTTCTTTTCTTTATTATTAATATTCTAATTGACATAGCTGTAATTCAGACATGTTGATGCAGATGCACATTTGATTTTATTTAAAGTTATTACTGAATGAATTCTCTAATTTTTAATTTATAAATGATTTTTTTTTAATTTAGTATTTGATTAGTATATCGAGATAAAAAAAAAGATAAAAACAATTTAGATAAAAAAATATATATATCATATATCTTCTCTGTTTTAAAAAAACATGAATTCACTCTAAAACAAATCGTTATAAGAAATATTTATTTTATATTTTTATCTTTATTTCTCCTACCAAATATATTTATATCTTTCAACTTGGGTTGTTTTTTCTTTTTCCCATCATCCATATTGGGATAGGAGCAGGACGGCAGCAATGGGGGGCAAGCAGGGGCCTAGCCCCCCTTGCAATATATATATATTTTGGGTAATTAGATAATTAAATAATAAAAAAGTGTTATATTTTTTTTTTAATTTTAAAGAGGTGGGCCTCTTAAATTAAATGTGATTTTATTTTTGATTTTTTTTTAATTTACTCTTGACCTACATGGAAAAGAAAAAAAATATAAATGCATTACTTTGTAAAATAAAAAATAGAGTCACTAATTTATCCTAATATAAATCCTGCCGCCGATAAAAAAACATAAATCACGAGTAAAATTTTTCTACAAAAAAATTGAAGCAGAACTACTAATTAATTTATTTTTCATCAAACAAAACAATGTAACTTAAATTTAAAATATATTTTTGTTTTGTTTTGAGATGTTTGTTAATAATTTGATGAGGTTTTTTTTATATAATTCTATCATTTTTGCTTTTTTTTTTCTCAGATCTGCTGGTTCTACCAATTGTTTTTTGAATTCTTGTTATAGTGATTTTTTTCTAATTAATTAGATATATTTTATTGGTTTGTTTTGATTATTCTTGGATTTTTTTTATGTATTGTTTTTAGCAAAACCATCAAAATTATCAATTTTTTTTATGATATATGTTTTGATTTTAGGTTGAATCATGAACAAAATAAGAAGAATTGATTCTTTTTTTGAAAAAAAAAATATTGATAACTCAGTACAGCCTACCGAACAAGCTTTTTCAGCAATAAAGATTGTTAAAACAAGACTTCCCAATCAGATAAATGATGATTTTCTTGTAAATTATTTGATTGTTTATATAGAAAAAGAAATTGCTGAAAGATTCACAATTGATATGATAATCGATGATTTCTATTCTATGAAAGAACGACGAGCACAATTAAAATAAATATGTAAGAATCATTCTTTATTATTTTTTGCTTTATTTCAAAGTTTATCAAACATAAATAATGTTTCGTTTTAACTAATGTTTCTTATATACTTTGTATGTTTATATTTGATAGGTATAAAGACCAACAATATTAAAGTGATGGATACATTATAAAGATGGAATTAACTTCATTGCTTTGACTTAATTTGGTATTGCTCCAAATCTTTTATCTTATACAAAAGTCATTATATGTTTGTAGTAAGTTATTTAAATAAAACTAAATTATGTAGGTTTTGTTTCACAACTCATATATAATAAATTAAAATAAATATTAGATCTTATTATATTAATTTTGGCCTCCCCTAACAAATAATCCTAACTCCGTCCCTGGATAAGAGGATTCATGATCATATACTGTGCTAACCCTAAACCCTAATGTGTAAAAAGCTGCTCATTTTTTTACCAAGAGTAACTCCCACCAGAGCAGCAGAAGAAAAATCTGGTGCTGAATGACTTGTTAACCAAATTTCCCTTTTAAAGATTCACTTTTTAGAGTTATTCATTCTTGTTTCCTCTTTTCAAGTCAAGTTGAACCATCTTGCATGCACTTTTCTGGTCACATAACAGCTACAAGCTTACAAGAACAAGGAAATTAAATCTCCAAAGATTTTTTTTTATTGGCTTATATTATGGTTAAAATCAAAGAGTTTGCATCTCTAGGGCGCCATGGTTGATTGATGGATTTCTAAATTAGATTGTGATAGCCAGCTGCCTTAAGATCAAACCAACTTGACACAGGAACCATTGGATATGCATCAATTTGCTGAGGATTCCATAAATCAAGATATGATCGTTTCTTCTTTAATAATAAATCCAAGACAACTGAAGAGGGTGGTCCATCATGTTGTGTGGTCACAGTTGCTGAGTTTATCATACGTGCTGTTACTTGCAGTGTTTTAATGGCTTTTCAGTGCTTTTAGCAGCTCAGCCTACAGTTTATTCACTGGGTTTTCTACGGTTTGATGTGATTAACCAATCTTAAGTACAGAATCTTATACAGTAAATAGATTAATGTATAACAACTTATGCTACCCAACCCTTAAGAAGTTGGCTCTTATATAGTAAATAGATTTGATATTAATTAATAAAAAATTAAAAAGGGAATTTTATTATACCAATCCTCTCATAACTTTTTTTTTTGTGGATTCGAGAAAATCTCATCCCCGAAAAGCATATTTTATGGGTCCAGGTGAGCGAGTAAAACCCCGGTTGTCCCAGACTCTTACAAGAGGTGCACACCCTAATTCGAACTCGAGACCTGCTGTGCAGATCTCAAACCCTTTATCATCACGTCACGTCCTTTGGGGACCGATCCTGATCATAACAGTATTCACTAAAAGTGTTTTTTTCTTTCATTTGATTTTTTTTATATTTTTTTAATTTTAATTTTTAACATTAGATTTATTGAGGGGTTAAACTTCGTAATTTTATTCAATCTACTTATTATGAAATTATCTTAGTCTTATGATCCGGACCACAAGTTTGATAAATTAACTTAAGTTTTTTTCCCTTTGTCTAATTGATTTTCTTTCTCAATTTTATCATTCAACATTAGTTTGATTAAGAATTAGATTTCATTATTTATTTCAGTTTGTTTTTTATGATGTATTCCCGTCTCTTAACTCAAGTTACAGGTTTTGGCGATCTAATTAAACACATTTATAATCAAAATATATTTATTTTATATTTTCATTTTATTTCTTTAACTAAACAAATTTATATCTTTTAATATATATATATTTGTTAATTACGAGACACTAATAAAATGCAACGACGTTAAATGAAGTCTTAATGATTGGAAAGGACAACATGAAATACACGGACTTAACTAATTAATTAAGGATTTGTTAATTGCCACTAATGATAGGTCACTAGTCATGTGCCATAACAGTTTGCTACCAGTCACGGGCTGGATCTAGAAAAAAAAAATTAGTAGAAGCACTAATTAATAATTAACTTTCTTAATTTATCTTTGTTTTCTTACCGAGGAACATTCTCTTTTATATATGCCAAGTTTAATTACTCGGTATTGTAACCGTTAATTATTTTTTAATTTGTTTAAATACAAACAAATTGAATATGTAAACTTTTTTTTATAAAACTGTGCTAATTAGCAATAATTTATTTATCAAACATGAAAAACAATTTTCATATCAGTAATTTCCATTTACTTTCATTTATTTTTTTTAGAACTATTATCTAGTTGAATTTAATAA
>Ga0325411_1001893_pt1 | contig 23446 bp, 21 predicted proteins | sample PopdelMetagenome_13_FD_206181 | JGI IMG/M metagenome (GOLD analysis project Ga0325411, IMG submission 206181) | Populus deltoides microbial communities from Bellville, Georgia, United States - Xylem-PdIQD-R4 | ecosystem: Host-associated > Plants > Phyllosphere > Stem > Wood/Secondary xylem... | reverse complement strand
AAGCTCCTGAGAAGTTGGGTCCCCTTTCGAAAGCTTTTCCTACATTTCAATATAACATCCTGAATCAATATTCAAATCTTCCTGATTTATTCATAAATTCACAAAATCAAATACTTTCGTAAACAAATTCATAAAATTGAATACTTCCATAAACAATTTCCATAGATGTATTTTATTTTCATGCTTGTCATTTAAATTCATTTACATTAGAATTTATTTACACTAATATTAAATGTCCAATTAACTCAATTCTTTATCAATGATTTCAATGTTCAAAAGACATGACTTTTCATTACTGATTTTTTTCTAGTGTCTAGAGACATAAATTCTTATTAGCGATTTTCTAATTTTCCAAGACATTTAATCTATTGCCAAACAATGTAATTTAGCTTAAATTTCAACAATGACTATACATGTCAAATTTTTTCAAAGCACACTCCAAATGATTTCTTTTATCATAATTCAATTTACAACATCTCTTAGCATGATTTCCCATTCATTTCTTCATCAAAACATGTAATTTACCAAACATTTCAGCACCAATTTAACTAACATGGCCAGTCACAATAGGGGTTAATTTTCCAAAGTTAGTTTCAATTTATCCCAATCTATTTTCCCATATCATGTTTCTTATCCAACACAACCAAAGTATTAATTAATCATTTTTTTTATACAATTTAACTATACACATCACTTATCAACACATCAAACATGACTGAAACACAACACAAACAATTCTCAAACACTTCCATCATCATTAAACCCATTACAATTATCCTTAGGCCCAAAACATACTTTTTATGCTAAACATCATATTCTTATTTAATATTTCTCAAACTAAACTTGAAATACTATTATTTCAACTCAAAATTCAATAAATCCAAATGACGACATTATACACCATCATCATTAGAATAACATATCCAAAATTAGCATACATCCAACGATTAAATCTCCCTATATCATAGCAATACCGAATTGACCTGAAAATTAGAGACCTACTGTTCAGGAAGTACAATTTCTGGTTAGAGTGTTTGTTTCTGATCTTAACCATTTAGAATTTATAGAAAATTTGGATGAACAACATATGTAAGATCCAGACCAATCCAACGATGGAAAGATGAGACTATAGCTGACGAACAAGACTGTCTTGAAGGTGATTTTCCAAAAATGTTCCTCATGTGACAGATCTCAAACGAAGTCTGTTATTGACAATCCCTCCGGTAAAAATATAGGTGACATTGACCATAATAACATATCCAACATTGGAAAGCCAAGATATGGTTGCTGAAGTTTCTGCCTTGTTGCCATCTCAAAACCCATAGTTACAAATCAATTTATTCCTTCTATTTTCTGTTAATCAAGTCATTATCATGCAATTAACTTCAAAATTCACAAGAACAATTATTCCCCTAAAATATTTACATGAACCCTAGAATTTTAAGCTTGGAGGTTTTCTTCTTCTCATGTAAGAATAAGAGAGAAAAACAAAATTACTTTAGGGTATGTTCTTTACCTTTACTACTTTAACTTATTTCAGTGAATTCTTGCAAAACTCTACAAAAAATCATGTCCTTCTCTTCCAATTTCCAGCTTCTTCTCTTTGTTTTTCTCAAGCTCTATAACTCTCTAAGTTTAGTCATTTAATTTTTTTTCTTGGATATAATCCTCCCAAGAACACTCCATTTTGATTTAACTTGAAGAAATGGAGAGAAGATGAAGAAAATGGGAGAACAAATGGTCTCCCTCCTATTTTTCTTTTGCATAGGACGTGGGCTGTCTTTAAAGGAGGAGAGGAGAATTTTTGTTTTGATAAAATTACCAAAATGCCCTTATTAATGGCTCGTGTGTCATCTTCTTTAATTTACCTGATTTTTAGTACTCTCGTAAGACCTTCGCAAACTCTGATTGACATGAAATTTTAACCTAAGATAAAGAAATAAGTCTGGAGATTTCTTATAAAATTTCAACTCGATCCAACGATCGAATTGAGATATATCATCGATACCGTAAAACTAAACAATCAATGTCTTTTACGTCAAAATCTGAATTTCATGCATTAATTTATTTAATTAGATCATCATGAAATTTCACCTTAATTTATACTCAATAAATTCAATATTGCCTATTTATCACTAATTTGTCAAAATACATTTTTTGATCAGGTTTACATATCTTCTCATTTTTCTTATTCTTGTATCTATTGAAACTTATCATTGATTTTGACAATATTACAAGTTTTAAACTAAAAATCATAACCCTCATTTAGTCTTCAACAATACCTTTAAATTTATTTATGGAGACCATTCTCTCTCTTACATGAAACATTTATTATCATTCCCACTATTTATTCATTTCTTTCATGCCAAATCTTCATTACTCATCGAGACCTCATTACTTTGATCCTATGTTTTTTTTTATGGGGGTTTACAATGTTCTTGACGATGGAGCTGGTGGCGTCGATTCCATCACAAAGACTGCAACAACCCACCATCAGTGGGCTAGACCAGTGCCTATAACTTCTAATAGATCAACCAATATCCAATGGTGATTTTGGGCAAGTTAGTTTGATTTTTTTCATTTAAGAAGAGTTTGACTCTTTCTTTGTTGTTAGTCCAACCTGTAGCCAAGTTAGAGATGACATGGATATGGGCGTAAAAACATCATTATTCTCATTAATGAGACTATTTAAAGACATCAGTGTAAAAACCACTCCTTCATTATTAACCTTCTTAAAAATTGAGACATGAATAACAAACTCTTTTCTTTATCTATCTCAACCACGTAAAATACCTCTATCTCTTTAGCACCAATATATGTTTCTCATTGATGCTAAGGGTGTACATGTTGCACCACCTTTTTTCACACACTACACTTTTATCATATTGCTAAGACCTGTCTATAACAATATAAAACATATATTAATAGACACTACATCACACCAAACATTATTAAAACAGTTTGTGCAAATGAAAAATGAAAACAAACATGGTTGTTTATTTTAAGTTACAACTTCTACAATGCCTATGTTGATATTACATTCTCACAACTTTTACCATTAATGATTAGGTTGCACAACTTTTTTTTAATCGTACAAATCGTATGAAAGATGTTAGTATATAGCCAATCTTCACCTAATCATCATTGGAAGTTAGTGAACTTTTTTGGATGATTGAGGTAGCATTATCATCTCTATATAGAATCCATTACCACCTTTATCATTATAAACATGCTATCTAATGGCTTCACTCTCTTATTCGAACTCATCATTTATTAAAAGACTCTTACTCGTGCGATTCTTTGGCTTATGACACTCATTGACACAATAACATTGCTCACCACATCTATAACACCAAATTGTGACATATGGTTTGCTCAAGAATAGATTTAGGTTGACTGATTGTTTGCTAGTAATTGGTGTGCACACCTATAGTAATCTGGTATACTTGAGTGCCTTTATTGGCTCTCTTAACTATTTCTCCACAATTAAAGCCCTATGATAAGCTTTCGAAATTGTCCACATCAATTACAAACAAAGCACATCTTATATGGACCGTCATAACCTATTTAAGTGTCACGTCACCAAGTACTATTTTATCTGTAACAGGCCGTTTCTGATCAATAGTTGATATAACTCATCGATTTAAGTGTCAACCAGCCTTGCCGATTCCTTTAACATGTGAAATTATAATGCAATGTTGGCATGTACTCAAAAAGAAAAAAGTGACCATTCATATTTTTCTTCATCATTTCCTAGTAATAAATCATGGGTTTATCATTTCACTCATGATTTCTCTTTAATTGTTCCTACCATGCAAAAGCTTACCTCTTAAATCTGATAGTGATAGACTTCACTTTTATTTGTTTTAGAACCTTTTTATATTAAAAAATCATCTCCATTTCATCTAATCAATAATTGAATTCGTCAGCTTGTTAGGTGCTTGCAAACTCAGGAAGTGTCATCAAAACACAAGTCTTTGTGGTACTCATCTCAATCATAAGGCTACCTCCTCTACTCACACCTATTAAACAAGTTCTCAACACTAGTCATAAATTCATGATCACTCATCTTTTGATCCTCTAAATCTTGCTCTTTCAAATGACAAGTTAATTCTATAACTTGCCTTTATAATTTCTCAATCACTAGTTTGTGAACGTTTTGTTTCTAAAATGAAACCTTCTTTATCAAAAACAATTCCTTTTCCACCACATCATGCTCTGTGTCCTTTTCTAGTTATGACTATTTAAACAATGTTACAACAAAGACAACTAAGAACACTAGGCTTTGGTGCTAGTTATCGCAACCGAATCTAAGTATATTAAGAATAAAGGAACAATTTTAAAAAAAAATTCATGAAAAATTTTAAAAAGGAACCATAAATGTACTATTTATTTTAATTAAAAATTATCATGTTAATCCCAAACTTGAAAAGAAATAAAGATTATAATAGTTTAAATAGACCTATATCCAACCTTAACCGGAAAGGAAAAATAATCCTAATCAAACATGAAAAAATAAAGGCTGAAAATATGAAATTAGTAGGAAAAAAACCAAAATTGAGAGAAAAAAAAGTTTTTGATCTAATTTGAAAGCTTTCTTGACCTCGGTTGATTAAAAACTTGGCTCGCAAAATCTGCTAAAAAACTTTGAACACGATACAATGATTTGTTTCTGTTAGACAGGTCGTTTGGCACAATCAGACGTTTCCTTGGGCTTGCACAAGTCTATCTGGTTCATAAATATATATGTCAGGCTTTCCACGTGATGTGAATGCAACATATCCATATTTTACTATTCAGATCCTCCTGCATCATGCATCCTCTATCTACTAATAACTTAATAAGGGCTTTTCCATATCTGTTCTTCATATTCGGTTGTTGCTTCCTTGGGGCGCCTTACATTTACACTTGATGCAGTCTTTATTCCTACTGAAATTCAAAAAGTCACACCTACATAAACGGAAAGCAAAAGAGTTAAACATATCTTTTCATGAAAGACACTCAATGATGAGAGTGAGGAAGACTCACGATGGACAGTGCCACTCTCCGGCCATTCTTTTGGGACTCACACAATTGCACTTTAGGCAGACTTTATTCTTACTGAAATTCAGGAAGTCACACCTGCAGAAACAGAAAGCAAAGAGTAAGATGGATCTTATCCTGAAAGACAAATCAATCAGGAGCGAGGGAGACTCACGATGGGCAGTTCCACTCTCCAGTCTTTCTTTCAGGGCGTGGATCTCGACAACGTAAGCATGTCTTATTGCTAGCAAAATTCATGAACCCACAGCTGCAAACAGAAACCAAGTGACATGGACAGAAGAATTTCAAAAGCAGACAATAAGATGAAAAAAAAAAAAAAACAATATCGAATTAAAATTCCATAAAAAGTTGATAGCTTTCAAGATAGACAAATAAAGATGATATGAAAGCTGGAACACATCTTTCATAGGCTTTCTCTTTGTTTCTTTTATATTTCCATGTGTTTTTGGCTGACATAATACTCACTAAACAAGGGATTTAATGGTAGTGGTTCGTAGGGAGAATAGCATTTATTACATTTTTTTAATGTACTTGTGCATTCTTCATAAGATAAATTTCCTTTAACCATCGTCCCAAAAAAATCCTAGATAGAATTATTGATGACAAGAACTATCAATGAAATTATGTTGGATGTCATAAAGCAAGAAGCCTCACAATACGGTAACAAAAATGATTCACTAGGGCAACAATATGCCCCCAATATAAAAAGGCAGACACGCATCTTGTGTTTAACATAAAAGGTACAAGAACTGCTCTGTCATAACATCCACAACCCCCTCTTCAAAAGCACTAAGCTTTCATGCCTTCAAAATTTAATCAAATAAAAATCTCATTAGGGTGAAGAACACATTATTTTCTCCTCAAATGCTCCCACCACAATGTCAATTGTATATATCTACATTGCGCTTGTTACTAGGACAAAAAAATAAGGTTTACCTGTTGCAATTCCAATCTCCCTTCTTCATTTTCACATCATCTACACCGGGCCTCTTTGGGCCCTCTGCTTTGCACTTTAGGCATTTTATATTTCTAGAAAAATTCACGAATTCACAGCTGCAACAGAAATGGAATGTGCCAGTTAATGGATTGAATGAGACAAAGGATGTAATAAGAGATGCAGCAGGTTTATGACAACATAGAGAAGATTATGTTAGACCAATATGAAAATAATAACATCGACTCAACTACAGAAACTGGAGTTTGTAGGTTATTGCTCTACAATTCAAAAAAGAAAAGGCATCAAAAGGATTTCCTTGGGTTTTTGGAACAGATATAAATAGAAAGGCTAGGAATTTGTTCCTCAAATATTGTTTACCATGGGCCACCCCTGCAGTATAATATAATTACAAAGAACTCCCTCTAGTTTCTAGAATCAGATCGGTAGATTTACAAATTACTCCATTTGATTAACACAATGGCTCTTAGGTCTTTACAACTCACACATGGAATCGCCATTACAGTTGTTGAACTTAAAGAAGAGGGTCCTGTGATCTCAGAATACTGTGAGATTTACCCTCGTCTGTATTGAACAACATTATAGGTTCCTGAGAATTAACAAATCAAAGTTTTTACTAGAAACTACAAAAAAGAAAAGAACAGTCAGAAAATGCATCAAAAGATCCTAAAAGTCACACGAACATTTATAAGAAAATCAAATGCCCCTTGAACTAAATGCTCAAGACCAATCTTTCAACAAGTGTGAGAACAGTTTTCTACCTGAAAAAATAGCAAATTGCATTCTGCCCTAATATTTAGGTGAAAACTGGCTTTTAATAGAGACAAAAATCATGCAAAAACTAGATAAATAAATGGTTTCTGAATCTAGCAAAGGAACTCCAAAGGCATAATGAAACTGGACCAACAAAATACAGCACAAATATAACATCTAAAATTGTAAAATCAATCATGGTTCGAAGTTCAAACATTTGTTCTTTTCCCCTAACACTGTCGATAGAGCAAAAAACTTAAAAAGGTCAATCACAGTGTAAAGAAAATAAGATGATAGGGAGCTTACTCAGAGCATATCCAATCTCCTTTCTTAGCTTCAATATTGTTATCACCATCCTTCTTCGCACTTTGTTCACCACATTTTTGGCATCTTTTATTTTTTGAGAAGTTCATAAAGTTGCATCTGCAAGAACATACCAGGATTTCAATAAACAAAATGCAAATTTTTTTAACGAGGTGTCACACTGTATCTGGTGTCTGCACAAGCATATAAACACACAATTAAAAGCAAGAGAAAAATGTGGGATTAATACAAAGCTGCACTTTCCCAACAGCGACCACCTTCCCAAGAAAAGAAAAAAAAAAGAAAAAAGAATAGGAGCATTGGTGATGTTCATCTCATTTTGACACTTATATAATAAGTTCTGGCTTCAGATTCATATTGAACATCCACATGCATGAGCATTCCCCTGTGCAAAGACGAAGAAAGCTCTAGCATGCACGCATTTGAGCACAAATGTAACATTCCTATAATCTACATCATCAAGGTACTAGAGACAATGGACCTTCTGTTTCAGGCTTAGTCTTATTAGAAGACTGAATTGTTACTGGAGACAAAGCCATGGACATCATTTAATTGTAAGTGACTTGGGGTGATTAGTGGTAAAATACTGAAAAAGAACTGGCCTCTCATAGGACACAATAGATGCAAGGGAATGGCACAGAAGAGATGAATCTTGTTCCTTCTCAATACCCCTTAACTAACTCCTTTTGATCTTTCGACCTCAAGCTCTCAACAACTAAAAAGTTGAAGTCTAAGCCTAAGCAATATCCTCGAAGAATGAAATGATTCCATCATATTTTCTCTTTGGGCACATACCTTCATGATGCAGTTGGAAGACGCACAATAATCAACAATAAATTAGCATTGCAAGCAAGGATGCAATGCTTGAACTGTGGGGCAATCCAAAATGGATGTAATATAGTTATATTATCAAGGAATTGTTATAAACCAAAATAACATGGCGGGGTTGGGGTTCCATAGAATAACTGAGAACAAAGGAGCCTTTTCCCAAATTCCAAAAAGAAGTCCTCCTGAAATCTTCGGTGGTATTAATGAAAATCCCACAAACATTAAAATAAAGAAATACAATTCTAACATGCACGCCAACAAAAACAATTCCCAATGAGGCCATGCATCTACTTAAGCTATTAAGGATCATAAAGTTGGATTGGTTATCCAATGATCCCAACTTTGATCCCTTTTGCATTAAGAAAAAGTTCCCCTCTGATCACATCATTCAAGAATATGCAGAGTTTATCAAGTTATAAAGGAAAGAATTGTAGAGATATATTTAATTATTTTCTAATTGTCACTTACTTGGTACACATCCAATCTTCTTTCTTCATTTCGACATTATCACACAATCGGCCATCCATGAAATCAACATCTCGCTCCTTCTTATGGGAGGCTTTGGGAATATGCTTTGGTAGTGCTGGATCTTGGGGTGTCTCACTTAATTCAGTCAACTCAGAAAGCAGCTTCCTTGCAGACGTTTCAATGAGCTCACTACCAGGAGATTTCTGTCCTCCTGAAATAACAAATGGATCTAGTGCATGGAACATTAAGACCCGCACTATGTCCACGGTACGACCTTCTGCGTCATTACCTTTTAGTGTCACATACGCTCTATCACAAAAACCCCGATGAGTACAAGTACCACAAGCCTGCAAGCAAGAGTCTTAACAGTTCATAAAACACAATGCCAGAAGGCACTTGAAAATTTCTATTGAAATGCATCTTTTTAATCACTAAAAAATCATGAACGAAATTAAGAAAGGAAAGAAACATACATCCCCTTCATCCTTTTGCACGTAAGCTCTCATTCTTTTAGCTGAATTAACAACTTTTCGAAGCAGATTAGGACATCCACTCTCCACAACTGTTTGAATATCAGGTATAGACAATGATCTGCAAAAGTGAAAACAAAACAAATTCAAGATCCAATAAACATTTCTTAATTCTCAAATATCTGAAAATCCAAATTCTCAATCTTTTAATCTTCCCTTCATTTTTAAACCACTAATCAAATTTCAATCCAACTGAAAGGGGAATAAAAGTGGCTTACTTGAAAATATCATATCTGTCACGAGCAAAGCTAAGACAAGCATTCTTTAATTGATTCATGTCAGTGTAAGCAATCTCACTAGTAGTATCGTCATCCTCTTCTTTTGCAGAAGTTTGCATAAAGTAACCCCTGGCCTTCAATTTATCAACAAAAATGACCCACTCAGGCCACGGATGTTGTTTTTGTTTCCTTTCTTGTAGAAGGGAGTTCAAGGTTTCTGTGTTAACTGTAGTGGCTGTAGCAACGGTGGCTGCAGTGGAGGAAGAGCAGTAGAGGTGGAATTGAAGGGAAGGGAGCGGTTTAAAGGAGAAAAATGGAGAGAGAGTTTTGTGGGGATGGCTATAATGAGTTGTACGGGGAAAGAGCGAAGTGCCAAAGAGTAAGAATCTTGACGCTGATGACATTGGTGGAAGGTAGAAAGATGGAGGTTGGGGGTTTTGCAGGGTTTTAGGCAAATGGCAGCAAGCAAGCACTGGAGACTTGTGGCACACACGGCTCGGATTTTGTACAAAGCTTCTCCCTGTTTTAATTTTGATTGTCATCTCTCATTTTTATTTTTATTTTTATTTTTATTGAATATTTACTAGTTCGTAATCTCTTAAGAATATTTTTTTAATTTAAAAATTACTTTATTTCTTTTTTAAGTTAATAATTTTTTTTTATTGAAGCTATACTTAATTGTTAATAACTATCATAATTATGAAATAATTAATTATATTACTAAAAGTTTAGATAATGTGTTATAGTAGATTAAGTGAATCTATTTAATATTTGTAATTATTTAATTGTTATGAAGGGAATAATATTTATTTTTTAGAGGCAACAATATACTTTTTTAGTCCTAAGTGCACACTTAATCTTAAATTAGTCCCTCTAATTCTATAAAATAAAATAAATAATCTTTCTAGTTCAAAAATTAATTAACTAGTCCTTGTGTTTTCAGTTTTATTTGTAAATTAATTATTTTTATCGGTTCCATGTTTTTATTTGTATTTTCAGTTTAGTTTGTTTTTCTTGTTTTAAAAATAGATAATGGGGAAAGATTTAAAAGAAAAGAAAATTTTATTGAACAAAATAATAAATTTTATTTTCAATTTAGTTTGTTTTTCTTGCTCTATACTATCTCTTTTTTTTTTCAGAAATATAAATAACAATCACAGCAACTAAAAATAACAATACAAGCACAAGAATCAACTAAAATTACTTTCCCGGTAACGGCGTCAAAATTTGTTGCGACGTCGCGGTCGCACAAATTAATTACCCTAACTTCAAACACAACACACAAGATAGTATAGAGCAAGTAAGGGGTCGATCCCACGAGGAAGTTTCAAGTCAGATTTTTATGTTGTACGTTATGTAATTGGGGGGATTTGGTTTGTGATTATCTAAACTATGGCAACAATTAAACTAGCAAACAAAATTAATTAAAACCGAAACTTATCAAGAAAACAAATCTTGGTCGCAAGCACACATCCACCTACGAAAATTAGAACCGATCCTTGAAACGAAAATTGCAGTTTATGTTCTGAAATTTTATCTATTATTAACGTTAATTAATTAACAGATCCGCCGTATAATTAATCCTAACCAACAAACAATCAAAGTGTCCGCACTAATGATTCAATTTAATGGCAGCTTTAAGAATTAGATAATTTTATCAAATTAACATATAAGCTGTCTGCAGCTTGTGTCACTTTGTTCAAATGTTCTCCCTAAGTTCAATAACGTAGTTCCGCCACAATTATCAAGCTTAGTTGCTTCACAAATTCATATATCACAACTCCGGTTTTGATATTAAATTTAGCAATAGATTGTTCATAACAATAACTTAGAGTCCGCTCTAGCAATCATCAACAACAATCATAGGAAATATGCATAGGAAAACAATTATACTTATTCATAACATAAACTGAAAATAAAAGGAAGAATAAATCTCACAGTTCTTGAAATCCGAAGGTTTGTTGTGTCCTTGCAACCAAGAAAATAGCTTAGCCTTGCATAACTATTGAACAACTACTTCTAAAGAATGAAAAGAGCATGATTTTTGGGTTTGTAGAGGGGAGAATTTGGGTTTATTCTCTGCTGGCTGCTGCCTCCTTCTGCTCTCCCTCTTTTCTGCTGGCTACTAGCCCCTTCTCTCTTTCTTTTTATATGCTAAGAAACCTTAGTCTCTATTTTACAAAATAGTTCTTCTTTAAGTTGGCAGTTTACATTTAAGTACTTCAATAATTATTTTCTCTAAAAAGAAGAAATAGCCTTGCATGAAATCTTCAAGCTCTGACTTAGAGGAGCTAAATTGCTGATATAAAAACTTAGATGTCGGTTTAGATGTTTCGGAATGTAATTTGGACTCGTTTCTTCACGAAACCTGTTTGTTAGCAGAATTTAGTTGTCATCTTTGAAAACTCATATCTCCCTCATATGACATCGTTTTTGGCTGACATTTGGAGCATTGATAGGTCATTGAGTTAGGAATCCAACAAAATTGAGTTTGCATCGATTGGACTTCTGTAGCACCAGATATTAAATTTTGAATGGCCAAAGGTCAACACTGGCAGAATGCGAGATTTGACTTTTGCAGGATGTGATTTCCATGATCTTTCTCTTTTTATTTTTCTTGCATTACATTTCCAGAAAGGTATGGATGTTAGCTTTTTAGTGTCACTGGAATCACTTCATTTCGATCTCTAGAACTCACGTTCTGCATAAAACATCGATTGAACATCAAATCTGCCAATTATCTCCAATTTACTTATTTTTGCATCTTTCATACAAAAATACCTTCAAAACATAAAATAAAGAATATCAAAACATTTAATATATAAAACATGGACAAAACATTAGGTAGATGTTGGTGAAACTATCAAATAATATGGTTACATCAGTTAACACTAATCAATAGACTAGTTATTTAGACACTACTGTGCTTTAAAATATTTTTTATTTTAAATTATTTTTTAAAATATTTTTAAATTATTTTGATGTATTTGTATTTAAAATAAATTTTAAAAAATTAAAAAATATTATTTTAAATAAAAAATACTTTAAAAACTATAATAACGAAGAATAACATAATCTTCTGACATTATAAAATAATAATAATAATAATAATAATAAAGTCAAAATTAAATTCTCACATCTAATAAAATGAATAAATCGATCATCTCCCATAAAACCCACATTTTCTTAAATAAAAATAAAAATAAAAAACCCCACATAAACCTCCTCTCTTCTTCGCAGATCTCTCCTTCTTTCTGTTCACAATCATGAGAAGAGCGTCGACTCTCGCGTCTTCCGTCCTCTCTCGGACCCTTTCCTCCACCCTCCAAGATTGCAGTGGCCTCTCCACCACCTCAGCTGCTACCATCAACCACCGCTTCCTCCATGCTGCACTCTTTAGCACCACCAGCACTGGCAGTTCCAACACTCGCCGGATCTTCAATCCTTTCTCCACATATCTCGGTGTCGCAGGAGCCTTGGTCTCTGCCGCTGCCGCCGCTTCTCTCTCTCAAGAAGTCCTCGCCAAGGAGCCACCACCGGCCGAGCTCGTGCCCAAGGAAGTTGTTCTTTATCAGTATGAGGCCTGTCCTTTCTGCAATAAAGTTAAAGGTCTCCTTTTTATATGCAAGTTAGAAATAATTTTATGAATATAGAGCTTTTTAGCTTTACAGTTCTTAAAATAGTTGATTTTTTTTGTTTGGTAAAATTTTCAGCATATTTGGATTACTATGATATACCATACAAAGTGGTGGAAGTGAATCCTATTAGTAAGAAAGAGATCAAATGGTCTGATTATAAGAAGGTACCTATTTTGTTGGTAGATGGCGAACAGCTTGTTGATTCTTCAGGTTATTTTCATTGTGATTTTTCTTAAAAAGGGATTTTGAATTGTGTTGATGGATTTTATTTTGGTGGTGTAAATTCCGGTTATTGATTATGTTCAATTGAATGTGAGCAGCTATAATTGATAAGTTGGGAAACAAGATCCATGGTAAGGAAATTGTAGATTCTGCTTCTGATAAGGATGACGATGAAGAGAAAAAGTGGCGGAGGTATGGTGCCTCACTTTTGTAGCTTAGTTTTCTTTTTCGGTCATTTTGGTTTCTTTGTTTCAATGAAGACAGAGATGCATTACCGGTGTCATAAAAAGGGAATTTGTTATTTATTGTTATCATATAAAATGGGAATGTTTAAATTTAGGGCAAGTTAATTTTGTTGGCAATGTCTTAACCTTAGTAAGCTTGTTCTTTTCTTTTGGTTAAAAAGACCTTTTCTTTAAGTTTTGGATTTGGTGTTTTAGGAAAAGCATATAAGTGATGTAGATTAGTTTTCCATGATTTTCATGAACTCAGCTTTGGGTTCATATATCTTTGTCAAATTTCCATCTGAATCCAAGATATCTCTTCAATTTTTATGGGTCCCTGGTATGAGTTCCTCTCTCCTTCAGTCAAAACCTACACGTTTACATTTCAGCCTTAGGTCTCCCTCCCAAAGTCTCAGAATTGGTAATCTATATCAGTTTCAGCAATGGTTCTTCATTATTTGTATCAAATTGTAAATCTAATCATACACAAGATACGGAATGAGAGCTGTTCGATCTTGATGCATTAGTTATGGCTGCCTTGCTGGATGAAAACTTAGCCCTGTAGCAGATTGATTGCTGTTGGGTAGGTTGTTCAGCTCGCCATATTCTATCTGTGATTGGTTTAAACCACCAACATTTTCTCACTTGACCATGAGTTCTTTAACCTCTCTCAAGTTGTGACCTCTTAAAATAGGTGATAGAAAATTGTGTAGCTCAAAAATTCATATCCCACACGTAGGCCATTATCCAATTGCAAGCATTAAATTTCTAAGACTAGGGAGAGATTTTCTCATAATTATGGCATCTTCGTCATTGGAATCAAAGGTTAACTTTGTTTCTTTCTTTTTGGTTTTTTATTCTTTCAAAATATTTTTGGTCATTTTATGTGTTTTTAAAAGTTTATATTTACAAATAGAAGAACCAACTCTTTTTTTATTCCCCAATGTTGACGATTGTCCAACATAACTGGTGCTTCTCACGTGCTGTAACTCTGTACACCTTGAATGTCAGCATTTGCCAGCTACACTAGGTTTTTCCTAACTAACATCTCATTTTAGAATTGAATTGAAAATTTTAAATGTGCAAATGATATGGGATAAAAGAGATTTGAAGATGAAGTAATTAGCTAAGAAGAAAAGGCCAAAGAAAAAGAAGAAAAGGCCAAAGAAGAGAAGAATGAGGATTGGAAAAGTTTGCAACTTTATAATTTTTATCCAATTCATCAAAATTGTCTAACATTTAGAAAAATAAGATATAAATACTAAAATCCTAATTAGAATAAACAATATCGTTCATAGCCTAATAAATAAAATACTTAACAATAGCTAAATCAAGCTCAACAAATAAAGCCTAATTAAGAAACTTCAACTAAAAATTCAAATAAATTAAACCATAAAAACATAAGTTAAAGTCCAATCTCTCAATGGTTTGGGCTACCCTCCATCATCTATGATCATACAAGTGCATAATCAATATCTTGGGTCTGGTGTCCCCACTAACTATCTTGGGATTGGACAAACTCGATTCCGTCAAGTCTAGTTCAAGATGGCTCCAATAATACTTCCAAAGATCATGATCAAGTTGTTGCGATGTCTCTTTAATAATCTAGGTATAGTCTGAATCTGGTTATCTAGCTCATGTACTATGATTTGTTGAAATTTACAATCTTTGGTAAAAACAACTTGTGCATTCAAAGTAGCATTAATATGTTCCTTTTGTGCCAACGATAAGGATAAAAGGGTAGTGATATTAAAAGGAGCATTGGGAATAGGCTATCGTGTTTTATATATAATGAAGTCCTCCATGTTAAAAGTAGAGCTAATATCAAAGTTTAGTGTCAATTTAATGACATCATTATTTGATTCAATCATTTGCAATACTTTGAATAGTCTAGCATTACTCACTTGAAATTTATGACTAGTTTTCAAAGGACACTGTTTAGGTCTAATCTGTATCATGAAATAATATTTAACATTAAGTGCATCATGATACTTGTGTAAATCAACTCTAAATTTGTATTGTTGATTACTTGCTTGAATATATTTTATGATCTTAATATGCAAATTATGAACTCTATATGCAAAAACCTTAGCCGAATCAGACCTTTTAGAGTGAGGAGACATCGAAAGAAGATCTACAGGCTTTCTAGGTTTGTAACTATGAACACTGTATGACTGAGAATGTGGAGTGAAACAAACACTATTTAAAACTTTAGTATATATAGCTTGAACATAACATAGTAAATTAAGATTATCTTTATCTTCCTCATCACTTGTCAGGGGTAAGGGATTGTAGAGCTCAACATGTTGCTCTAAACTTATGACGTGCTGGATGTCAAGCATGAGGGGGGTGAGGAGCATGCGGCTCTAAACTTTTGACATGCTGGACGTCAAGCATGGTGAGTGGGGAATCAAGTAGTTTAAGAGGACTAATATCATGAGACTCTTCTAAGATTATATTTAACTCTTCAAGCAATTTCACTGATTTTTTTTCTAAAACTTATGACTCTACCACTAAAATAGAATTACTATATTCTTTATTAACCTCATCTTCATACTCATTTGGATTTATAATGTTAAGTTCCTCTTCTTGCACATCTTCTTCATCTAGGTCACTAAAGTCCTCAAGATTAGGTTCATACACTTGCACACAATAGTTTTTCTTTTCACCTATATTCTTATGTTCTTGGATGACTAGGGTTTAGAGGTGCAATTGAAGAAGATATGACCAAAAACTTGACAGTTAGCATACTGAACCTCTGAACTTATTCTAGACATTTCATTAACGACTTTTTTTCCTTGTCTTCTTTATAAATTCTAGCACTACTGTGATTATGTCTATATGATGGGTTGCCTAACAAATAACTATCATTCCTAAATTGAGATCTAAAAAGGTTACTATGAGGGTCTTAACATTTTATCAATTGACTTATTATAAGCAACTCATAATCTTGTATTACAATATATGCTTGGTCAAGAGTGAAATCACCTATGAGCTAGATTTCTTTTCTAAAATCATCATTCAAACCTTTACAAAATCCACGCAAAGTCATGACTTCATTTTTTTATGGCACATCTCATCATGTAATCGTTAAACTATGTTATATACTCATTGATAGACTTGTTCCTTTGTCTTAGATTGTTCCATTGGTCTTAGAATTTATTTCTACAAAACTGAAATATGTACTTCTTTTGAAGTTTTTGTTTCATTTTGGTCCAATCAGTTATAAGAGGTTTACCTTTTATCTCTAAACAAATCATCAACATCTCTCCCATAAAGTTGGACTTCACCAATAAGTATCATCTTAGCAAATCTAACTCTTTTATTATCAGACAAGTTGTGCCACTCAAAGAATTGATCCATGTCATGAATTCAAATATCAAATATCAAAGGGTCATGACGACCCTCAAAAGTGGATGCTTCTATTTTGTTAGGACTCATGACTCGCTCATCAAGGTATTCGTATTTAAAGTAACCTAAATGATAGTCATGTTGGTGGTGCTCAAGGTGAACTTCTCTACAATGATTATTGTTGTGATATGTATTGGTCTTTGGGTACCTTATTTGAGAACTCTCTTGGGGTTCAATTCTTTTAAACATGTTGGTCACCTGAGTTTGCATAAGCTGTAATTCCCTAAGTGTATCACTAATGGTTAGGTCAATGATAAGTGTAGATTCAAAGTTAATACTAGATGACCATGACGCAAATGCATGTAATACTAATATAGAGATGAAATTGAGATCACAAATGGCTCTTGCAAGCGGAATCATAATATAAAAATAAAGATAACAACATTTTTTTTTCTTATTGTGGAGATCAATAAAAAATGGAGCACACTGAGAAAATTAGAAGCATGCAATGCTAGACATTCAAAGTATAAACAAAAAATCAAACACAATATCATAGGCACAAACTTACAATTATCAAAGGGGACAAGATACTATAGATATCAATGACGAAAGAGTTGATGAACAAAAATTAAAAGATAAAAATGTAAGATAGAACTTTTTTTAGGCGCAAAAGTAATATTAACGACAACTTTAAATAACAAATGTAAAAAGCAGAAAATTAAAATTCAAGGAATCAGAAAGTAGAGTAATTCAATGACCGAGACTCAAATCATTAAATTTGATTGCAAATGACTTTGAATCATTGATGTCATAATGTCCTGAATATTGTCCTTTTGTTGTTTTCACTTTCCCTTTTTTTTTTTTCCCTCTGTTTTATTTATTTTTTTCCGGTCACTTTTCACTTTTTTTTTCTCCTGACCACTTTTTTTTGTCACGGATCTCTCTCTCTCCTTCTATTTTGACTTTTGAATTTTTTTTAATAAATCAATATAAAAGATAAACTAAATGAGGGTTGAAAAAATCTGTTACTTTGCAATTTTTATTCAATTCATCAAAGTTATCTAACATCTAGAAAAGTAGAATATAAATACTAAAATCTTAACTAGAATAAACAATTGGGTTCATAGCCCAATAAATATAATACATAACAATAGTTAAATCAATCCCAATAAATAAAGCCTAATTAAGAAATCACAACTAAAAATTCAAATAAATTAAACCTAAAAACATAAGCTAAAGCTCAATCTTTCAATGGTTTAGGCTATCCTCTATCATTTATGATTATACAAGGGCATAAACAATGTCTCTGGTGTCCCCACCAACAAATAAACTTGTTGATCGACAAAAACAAAAAATAGAAAAAAGAGGAAAATCAAATAGAAATTCCCAAAAAGCTGGCTGACTAATTTTTGCAGTTATTTCCTATAATTTTGCTTCTGCATATAGATGAAGTTATGGAACATTTGTAGAACTGTTTTTGGCGACGTGCATGCTTGTGATCTGATGCATACATAATTTTCTATTGTAAGAAAATCAATGCTCTCATACTCTTGCACATGCCATGCTTACATAATTTGGTCAACATGTTTATGCCATTTTTGGTTGATGTTCGTAAAACAGTTATCAACTTGTCACGTTTTTGTTTCGTTTCTTTCTTTGTAAGCACAATACTGGTTAGATTTTAGTTGTTGCTGGCATGCCAATGCTAGATCTTGACATATTATTTATTGCTTATTTAGGTGGGTTGACAATCACTTGGTTCATGTCTTGTCTCCAAACATATATCGAAATACTTCTGAGGCTCTTGAATCCTTTGACTATATCACAAGCAATGGTAAGATGATCCATGGATATGCATACCTGAATGAGACAGTAGTTTCCCTACAACTGACTCTTGTGGGAAAGATATCTTTGGTTCAGTTTATGCTTTTTTCCATTTATAACTTTGTGCCATGATTTATAATTATTTACCTATTGGTATATGGTTCCATTTTTTTCTCAATCATTAAACGAGGAAAGTCTGGTATGTTTCTCCTTATAATAGTTGCTCCATATGCTCATGATGCCTTTGAAAAAATATTATAATATTTTTGGGAAACATTGTGATTAACTACCTATCATAGTCCCTTTTCTTCTACATATTTCTATTCATGTTCATTTGCAAAGCTTTTGTTTGTAGATTACTATTAACTTCATTGATTATGTTGAAAAACATAATATGCCACCTTATTTGATTTGCTCCGGAAGGCTTTTCCACTCAATTTTATTCCCTGCTGGATAACGTGAACATGAGTTACCTAGATTACTCTTAACTTTGTTGCATTGATGATTATGGTGAAAAACATGATATGCTTGACAGTATGCATACACTTTGTAAATCAACAGACCATTTAAATATCTTTTTTCTATAAAACATTGCCAAGCAATGATCATATAAGTTATCTGCACCAAAAAATAAAAATAAAGAATTGATGTGCGAAGTTTGATAGTTAAGAAGTAAAGTACAGATTGTCACCTGCATATACTAAATGCACCATTGTTTAAGATTTTCAGTTAGTTTAATAGTGACCAAGTTTTTATGTGTTGACATTCATCATACTTAGCAATAAGATGACCAAGTTCCTGGGCAGTTTCTCCTCATAGTCTCTTCTTTAGAAAATTAGAGTTGGTGTCTTAGAACCACTGATAATTACAAACTTGTCTCTAAGAACATTTTCCTAGTAAGAGCAAAGGGAGAGAATATTTTGTCTTCGAGAGCAATCTTATTTTGAGGGCAACATTGATGTGGCTGGTGTAGAACATTATGTCAGGATATTAGAAACAAAATGACTTGACACCTCTGTTTCATTGGGAATTTCTACATTATTATACTTTTGGTGGTCAGATAATTAATCCCATTACCTTGTCTTTAATATTCTAGAAATGGCCTATGGCTCCATCAAGCTTTAATCATGCTGTTCTGTTTTCAATGCTTTGTATCCCGTCTCTCGTGTAATGTAAATATGTGAGTTTGTTATTTTGAGGAACCTTTGAAGATCAGAAAATTAATAATTGTATTGAATTGTTTCATCCGGGGATCACAACTTCCTTTAGTCATTCCTTTCATTTGATTGCAAGTGACAGTTATCATTTCATTTATGATTACTTCATCATCCTGTACTCATCCTCATATAGGTTCTAGGTAACTTATTCGAAGTTAATGTTGTTCATAGAATTATGCTTTTAAGGTTCACTCTGATTCTGTTCAAAATTATCTGTGAGATGGCATATATTTTGTCCATTTATCTTGATTTCATTGTAAACTTCTCCTGTAAATGCAGGTAATTTTAGCTTTACAGAAAGAATCACAGTCAAGTATGCCGGAGCTGTTGCAATGTATTTTGTGTCCAAGAATTTGAAGAAGAAATATAACATTACTGATGAACGTGCTGCCCTGTATGAAGCTGTGGAAACGTGGGTGGATGCTCTAAATGGCCGAGAGTTTCTTGGTATGCAGCTGACATAATATCATATTAATGCACATGACTTGCATACTATATGTATATACATGTGCACGCTGCCATATCATTTTATATTGTAAACTCCAATAAAAAACCAAACCAAAAGTAATGGGAGAACAGATGGTTTCCATGGCTCATCCTGCGCAATTGATCTGCTTTATCCCATAGAAAGCTAAGATAACTTTCACAACTGTTTAAAGCTAAGATTCTGATTTAAACCTTTGCACAAACTTCAAAGTTGTATGTGACAGATATATTTATGTTTTTTCTTATATGCCACAGGGGGGTCAAAGCCTAACTTAGCTGACCTTGCTGTCTTTGGGGTATTGAGACCCATCCGCTATTTGAGGTCTGGTAGAGATATGGTGGAGCAAACTCGAATAGGGGATTGGTACACAAGAATGGAGAATGCTGTGGGGGAGTCCTCAAGGATGAAGGCATAGATTATGCACTACTCATTTTAACTTCCAGCTTCCACAACCACGGTATTATGAACACGAACCAAAAGATTTGATAATGATTTTGATGGCTAAACAATTTTGTGATGGAAGAATTTGAAGCTGAAGCTCATTTTTAAAAACATGATTACTGTCGTATAATTGGAGAGAGATAGGAAAATAAAGAAATTTTACACGTGGATTGTAAAACTACCCATGGATCATCGTATTCTTAACTGGTACACTACACAGCTATCATTCTTTATGCTATTTTGGTCCTTTTGTTTGTTGAATAAGCTATGGCTGTTCAATTTCTGTTATTTTACCGGGGCCTTGGCTGTTCAATTTCTGTTATTGATAGCATGGGTGGCAGCAAAGCTACTTCAGATTTGTTTGTCATGGGTGTTAGTTGGAAAAAGACTAATGAGGTGAAATTCTTGCTCGAGCCCTTGGATGATGAATAGAATTGGTTTGCCTCTTGAATAACACCCTGCGTATATGGTTAGACTGGTTTTCTGTTTTAAGAACAACCACATTTGGCACAACATCACCTTAATATCTGCAGTTACGGGAAAGATCCTACTTCACATCAAGTTTTGAAGGCTCGAGCACATCTTCTTGTCACCATGATGCAATTCTCTTCCCAGTTTTTGATGGGTGTCCCAGTCTGGTGTGCTTTTCCTACAAAGCAGCCAGCGAGGGAATTGGATTTTCTTGCTTATGTGCTTGGATGGTGGACTGAATTGATTTGGCGGTTGAAACTCCTGCATATTTTGTTGAGCCTGAGCTAGGACAGGAGGATTTTGATTTCCTATCCTTGAGAACAAAAGAAAAGAAAACGTTACTGTTCTCAGTTCTCACAACAAAGCTTCTGTTTGACTGCCAATTAGCGCGCACTGATGCATTTGCTTTTCAAGTCTTCACCATTAGCGGTTTTTTTTACAGAACTACAAACAACCATATGGATCACGAATGCTTCTTCACTTGGGACAATGGGAGTGACAGGTGACTTGGGACTTGAGATTTCCTTGCACAACCATAAGAAACTGTCTTCGGGATAGAGTTATCTCATTGTCTTTAGGACAAGGGGGGTCAGACTTCAGATTTGCCGGACCTTGCTGTGCTTGGAGTCACAAGACTCATCAGCACATTTATGTTTGGTGGAGATATGGTGGAGCTCGCTTGAATGGGGGAGGAGGACATAATATTGTAGAATACTGTAAGGGAGTTTTCAAGGTTTTGAATTCACAACATGATCTGTACTGATGGAGTTTCTGTATCACCATGCTATAGGACAACTTAACCGAAAGAAACCAAGATTCTGTAACAAACGGTTTTAGATCCTATAAACAATGGGTGTCGATGATTGTTTTCATTATTCAGATCTTAAAAACCATGACCAGTATTGTCGTGGTAAGAAATTTAAGAAGAAATATTCAATCCACATAGAATGCTGGTGATGTGCGCTCTAAAAATCAAAGAAAAAATGACTTAAAAAATAAGTCAAAACAAGAAAAAGCTACAAAACTCCAAGACATGAGAGAGTAATACTTCCCTGTTAAAAGAGAAACTGATTAAATCGAGTAAATAAAAAAAATAACTAAAAAAATTAAACCAGAAAAAAACTGATTAAACCAATTAAAATATTTTAAAAAATATTCGGTTTGATTCGGTTTCATAAACTTGAAATCAAAAAATAAAAAAATCAAATCAAGCCGAAACTAAACCCATTAAAAACAACAAAAAAACCCCCTCAAAAAACAATATAGTTTTTTGTTTTTAATATAAAATAACCGAAACCAAACCGAACCAAAACCAAACCGAACAGAACAAAAACGGGTTGGTTGGGTTTTAGTTCTTAATATAAAATAACCGAATCGAAACCGGTCGGTTTAAACCGGTTTTGTTTTTTTTTTTTTTTATATTTTACAAAATTTCAGTTTAATTATTTTTATAAATAAAAATCAAATCAAACAAAAATAATTACCCCTGCTCCACATTACGGGTACATCAACTTCTTCATATCTCCGACAACAACAAACACAACAAGTGAGGATACTCATGAAAGCTTTATTAACAACCTGAGTAACTCAAGTTCTTGCCTCTTCCTCCACAATTGGCTCTCATTGGCTGCACCACCTGCACCTCTACTGCCCATATATAACTCCAATTGAAAGAAGAAACAAGTCAAAACAATGTGCAATCGAAAAAAAGAGTGTTGCCATCCTCACATCCCATGTAAAAGCCACTCTCGCCATTATAAAAAGCGTTATCCAAGTGGATATATACTCCAAGCATAACAAAAACAAGTCTAAGGAACATTTAGTATAAAGTCGTTGTCATCACCACCTCTCATCAAGAACTTTCTTTGAAAGTTTGTACAGAGAAAGATCTTGGAGGGAAGCTCGTTTCATGATTATAAAAACCCTCGATATGTGAGAGGTTCTCTACTGGCTAAATGAGTAAGGACCCCTCTTTTCCTGATGTTCACAATTGATGGTACAGTACCTATCATATTCTCTTAATTCGCCATAATAGATGGATTTGATTAAAACTTGTAGTGTTTTGATTGTTTTTATAAACTTTTCAAGATCATATTCAGAAGTCTTTCCATATACATCTACGTAGGCACTCTTTGTTTTTGTTGAAATTGAAGGAATAAAACACTATGGTTTGTATTATTTGGTGAGATATATAATTAACCTCTTGATATCAAAGCAGTTAATGACACCAAGAGCCCGTGCAGACATCCATGTGAATCTTCCAGCATTTCAAAAGTTGGACTCTGCTTATTGTTGGCAACCTCTTCATTCCTGAAATGGAGATTAACAGTGAATGAGAAGCAATTCATAGAGATTGTTTTGGCTTTAAATCTTAGAATTGATGGTCGCTACCCTCTTGGTATCGTAAAATTCTCATCAAATTTGGCAGGAAAATTGCTTATTAATACTTTTT
>Ga0325411_1001892_pt1 | contig 23447 bp, 15 predicted proteins | sample PopdelMetagenome_13_FD_206181 | JGI IMG/M metagenome (GOLD analysis project Ga0325411, IMG submission 206181) | Populus deltoides microbial communities from Bellville, Georgia, United States - Xylem-PdIQD-R4 | ecosystem: Host-associated > Plants > Phyllosphere > Stem > Wood/Secondary xylem... | reverse complement strand
AAGTGCTTGGAAACCGGGGTGTCACTTCCTCTATTCTTGTGGTCCAATCTAATGGACCTCTGCCTTTTTTTCCAGTCTCGGGTTGGAACCTGAACTCCTCTTCAGAGGAAGTAACACCTTTTTTTTTAAGAGACAAATCTAACTCCTAAGCTAGGAAGAACAAATCAGATTGTCAGAACCAGAAGATTAATCAATTATCACAAACATAAATCTTATACCCTTAAGTTACTTGGATTTTTTAGGACATTATTACTTTTAAATTTTTTTCCTTTTTGTAATTGAGTGACTAAGATCTCTCAAGATAAAAAAAAAAATCTATTGAAGTTAACTTATCTAAAAATAATATATATATATAGTCATATTGGTTGTGATTCAAGGCAATGGCATGGTATATATATAAATGAATATACTTATATTATATGGTTGAGAACTAGATAAATAATTACATCTAGAGCTTTTTTTGGAGTAATTCTGTATGTATTTTGACAATATTTCTCTTACATTTACATGAATTAATTACTCATGATTTATAATGTTTACCTACTTGCCATTGATCGATAGTGTATCAAAACTTATTATGATAATTTATTCTTAAGATATAGCATTAATATTCTTATTCCCCTTTATATATTTACGAGATCTAAATATTTTATCCGTTAAATTAAATCATTCCCCGTTTATCCAAAAAATAAATAAATAAAAATTTCCTCCCCGTTGATCATGTAATTCTATTATTTTAGTGGTTAAGGTATTTTTTATCAACCTTTGTTAGAAGCGACGAGTATTATTCGGTCTGAATTGCAAATTACACCAAAGCATGCAAAGAACTCGATTTTTTCCATATATAACTTTAGAATTTTCAGAATACATGTCAAATTTTTAAGTTATAATTTTTAATTTTTTCCATATATAATTAAGAACTAAAAGCAAACCTTAATTTGGTATTGGTTTGGTTAAACCAAATTGAAATCTTCTAAAATTAATTAAAACCCAAAAAGAATAATTCAAGTGGGCTCGGTTTTGGCTTCAATTAATTTGATTAAATACAAAAAGGGAAAACAAAAAAAAAGTGAAACTTGACAAAAGGTCTTAGCAGATTCAAGAGATTCACAGGGCAGTTGAAAATAGTTTTGAAAAAAATTTTAAAAAAATTATTTTATTTTATTTTTTAAATTAATATGTTTTTTTATATTTTCAGATCATATTGATATCAAAAATAATTTTTTTAAAAATAAAAAAATATTATTTTAATATATTTTAAAATAAAAATCATTTTAAAATACAATAACAGCTAACACACGTTTTGATTTCTTAATTTTTTAAGTTCAAATCTAGAAATCAACACAATAGTTCTTTTATATTAAATTTATTTAAATATACCAGGGTATATTCTTGGCTTTAGCATCCCAATTCCCAAGACTAAATCATTTCTAATCAGTTCTTCACAAAATTATTCATTTACAAACTCAGTTCACGAGACATATCTTTCTCCGATTAATTATGGAAAGTCCACAGCTTGCTTTTGTCTATTATCCATTGAGATCTGAAATTCATGCATGATGACTTAGACGAAGCCAATTTCTTTCTTCAATTATGCAGCATATTTATATCTGTATGACATATATAGAATCAATCATTCAAAAAGTGCGTATACCCCAGAATGAATTGTTAGATAGATGCATGAGGAAACATTTCATCAAAAAAGAGATGCATGAGGAAACAATACAGCAAGGCAAGCATGTGCCATCTGGTAAGATGATCAGTAAAGATCACGAACAAAATGAAAAAGAAGGTCGCCTACACATGCAAGAGAGAGAGAGAGAGAGGGGGAGAGAGAGAGAGAGAGAGAGAGAGAGAGAGAGAGAGAGAGGCATGGTTTGTCATGAACAATGGTCTCCCGTGAATGATTGGTTATGGTTATCTTTGAGAGGCTGGATTCTTTTGTTATCTTGTGGATCCGTGTTTCTACTTTGTCTCACCTTGATGTGATTGGTCTCTCCCCCACTGCAATTTCTGATGTCATTACCATATCATTGTACTTCTCTTTGAAGGGCTAGATTCAATTACAGCTAACAATTACAAAGGAAAAGAAAAAAAAAAAAGGAAAAAGAACAAATTAACCCCACTTGGTGCTGTGGCCAGTGCTGTAATTAGGGCATGTGTGATCCTGTATCACTTTCAACTAGTCTATCAGTAATCATAAGGGACACCCACTTGCAGAAAGCACAACGTTCTATCACCATAACATATATGGCTAAAATTAAGAACGAGGGCTATACACATATATATCTCCATTGGAGTATCAATGAGCCTTTTGAGCTCATGACAACAGCCTTTCGATCAACAAGATAAATGAAGGTTCCAATATCTACCATGGCATGGATCCTAATCTCACTGCAAACTAATTTGGAAAAACTACCTAACAATCAAATGCATAAAAGAAGAAACATGTATATGACATGGCTGAGGTTTGATTGAGAGAGGTTAGACATAAAAGAAGAAACAGGTTAATTTGGTAAATTTACCGTTCAGGTTATAAATTTAAGATAACTTGATATAAAAAAAAATAAAAAAAATTACAAAAATCATTTAAATAAAAAGATAACGTTGAATAATGAAATTAAAAGTAAAAAAAAAATAATATCAACTTGTGTTAATTTTTAAAATCCATAACTCGGGTTAACTTGACTCTTTTTTAGAGTTACATTTTTTTCATAATAATTTTTTTTTTGAATTTTAGAAAAGAATACAATAAAATATTTTTAAAATGACCTGACCATATGTTTAATATTATGTTATAAAGAACAGAAGAGTTAAAGAGGGTTTTAATTTGGATTATCTCAGCTTGCCGCCTAACCTAAAATAAAATCCCTTCCAATTAATCACACCTTCTTTTATGGGCTTCTGGGGGAAGATGAAGGACTAGAAGAAGGGGAAGGCAGGCAATTTATCAAGATAAATTTTTCCACAACACAAGCAGACATTACTCACCATCCTTTTAACCACACCAAAAATCCAGCACATAAACCAAACACAGAAAGTATTTATTAGACTTTGTCTTGTGTGATATCTCCACGCAACAAGTAATGATAGCTGCAAGACCAAATGGCTCACATTTTCTCTTGGAGACGAATGGCTCTCAGTATACACATACAATTCTGTGTGCCCCATGAGATTTGTGGGTTATGATCTGGTGGTTGTGGTTTAATTGTTTAGGATCAAATGGAAGATAAAGTACATCCCTAGCTTGTTTGATGTCAAGAAGAGAATCCAAGCAAGATAAAAAAATTCAGTTCATGAACAAACGAACCATTTGGTTGAACGTGGAGAAAGGGACTTTATTCTTATCCTCATCTGTGAAATCTTTTTTTAACTAGGCTATGGCTTATCTTGAAAAGTATACCTAGTGGTTAAGAAGGTCTGGTTGAATTTTACAGCTAACACCTAGAGAAACTGTTTCCTTGAATGTAAATGATTGATGTGAGATTTGAGAAGCGTTTTCTAAAATATTCGGAGAAAAAAATTAATTTTAATTGATAAGCAAAATGATTCTAAGATCTCTATAATTTTTTTTCCCCAAAAAAAATCCTAAGTTGATGTTTGTCAAAGGAAACAATACTTTTATTGTATAGTTTAAACTATGTAGGCTGAATGTGTTATTTTACGGCCCGAACATATTTTTTTTTAATGAAAAGAATATTTAAGTGTTATTAACGTACTTTAAAAAAATGTGAAAAACAAAATTCAAGTCATACACCACACAACTAGGTCCAATAACTTGATTTCATTTAATTATATAATAAAAACAAAAAGCTACATTAGTAAATGGACCACATTAAAAAAGAAAAGTGGTTATGATAACATGTAAAAAAGCGCTTGCTGGAAAAAAATTGGATTTTGTTTTGCCAATACCAAGCATTAACTAAATGACAAAACATTTCTTTAATAACATGCAATCTTTATATATAAGCATGATAAACAAATCACCAAAACTAATTTCAAATCAATACAACATTAAAAGACCAGAAAAAAAAACAATTTAGGGGTTAAAATAAAAAAAATCCTAGAAACAAAAAAAGAAGAAGAGAAAACCCAAATTTGCAGTGATTCCTCTCAGAGGGCACAACAAGTCATTAAGCCCTCTTAATTTTCTTTATATATATATATATAAAATCAAAATAACTAATCATCTTTAATTAATTTAAAATGTATTTCATTCATTTTCAAACCAAAACTATAAAATTAATAGAGAATTGTATCTCATTATTCTAGGGTATTGATTAAATCCAGCCTCTTGAATCTTAAACCATATACAGTCCAAAAAAAATATTTTTTTCTTGACCTGGTATCCATGGGGCACAAGGTAGAGGATGTTTGCCTCGTTGTTCTCCCCTCATAATTAAATAATATATTTTTAATTTTATACATACATGATTAATTTATAATATATGTTGATACATAATATTTCTTATTATTCATTATAAATTAAATTTTTTTAGACCTGTCCACTACTTATAAAGGATGAAAGTAACCAGTAAAATGACCTTTTTCCATCCTTATTTTGGACCAGGCCTAAGTTGTATAGCAGTTGGATTGAGTAAGTGAATAGTTCTGGCCTTATTGTCACAACAACCTATAAATAAGTTAGACCTATTTCTTTCTCACTAAACTCAACTCAACTAAACTCATTTCAATTTCATGTCATTTAAAGCAAAACATTCCCTCCATTTAAAATCTAGAGTCCACCTTGTCTCTTCACTACCAAAAAAAATAAAAATTATACTACTAAATTTATCCCATTCAAAATCCAATCTCACCTCCATTATCACCCTTTAGAAATCTTTGTTATCCATTAATATGAAGAAATGTAGTTGATGAAGAATTATTTATTGATTTATTCAAAATGCTAGGATTATATATTTATATACATATCATGGTACTTTATTGTCTACAATTATTCAAAGTCATATACAAAAATGGGAAACAAATAATCAATTATACTATTTAACAACTCATTCTATGAGATTCTTTACTTTAACATATTCGATGAGATTATTTTTTTTTAACACCATTTGAAGTTAGAGTGTATGTTAATGACACCTAACTTTATGAGTAGTATTTCAAATTGTATCGAACTCAATGGCTTGGTGAACAAACCAGCTAATTGATTTGTAACTTGAATATAAGTTGTTAGCATTATCCCTATTTAAATATTTTCAAACATTAAATAACAATCAATCTATATGTGAATTGTTCATTTCTGAAACAAAAGATTTGAAGCAATATGCATAGCAGCTTGGTTGTTACAAAAAAATGTAACTCATTGTGTGTGATTCACTCTTAGTTTTGTCAATATATTTTTCAACTAAGTAACCTCACAACAAGTAGTGGCCATATATCGACTTTCTGCATCAGCGAGACATAATGCTTTATCTATTTGTCTTCTAAGAAATTGATGTTTTACCGAGTAAAATGCAATAGCCAACTATTGATCTCCTTATATCTTTGCATCAGACTTAATTGGTATCATAAAATACTTGTAACTCTAATAAACCTATAGAGGGTAAGAAAATCCCTTGTCCAAGTGATTGTATGATATACTTGAGGACTTTATGTGCAACTTCAATGTGTGGTTGTATAGGTTTATCTATAAATTGACTCGGTATATAAACAACATAAACTAAATCAGGTCTTGTTATGATGACGTAATTCAATTCACCCACAAGTCATTAGTATAGGGATGACTCAATTAATAGCTCTTTGTTTGTCTATATGAGTGACAAGTTAGGCTTGATATGGAATCATGAGGATTTTTCACCTAGAAAACCTTTATCTTTTAAAATTTCTAATGTATATTTTCTTCGACACAATATGATTTCTTGCTTTAATTGTGCAACCTCTATCCCCAATTTTGTTTTTAGTTGACCTACGTCCTTTAATTTAAAATGATTTTAAAGGGATTTCTTAGTGCTTTTAATATCTTTTAAGTTATTTCCTGCCAATATTACATTGTCAATATAAACCAATAATGTTATGATGTTACTTAGCTAGTTTTGAGCGAATAATGAGTAGTTGAAACATGATTGATGAAACATATTAGATTTAAGAGCACTTGATAAATTGATAAATCATTGTTGTGAAGCTTGTTTATACTGTAAATAGATTTATGCATCTTGCATACTCGATTCTCCTTTTTTCTTACAAAACCAAAAAGTATAGACATGTAAACATCTTTGAAGAGGTCATCATTAAATAATACATTATTAATATCAAGTTTGGTGAAAATGTCATCCTTGAAGTGTAAAAATGTTAAGTAGTATACTAATGATGGTTAATTTAGCCATCGAAGCAAATGTTTTTCTATGATCAACACTTATAATTTGGCCATAACCTTTTTCCACCAAGCAAGTCTTATATCTCTTAACAATAACATTGGGATGAAGCTTATTTTATAGACCCATTTGCAGCTAATAGGTCTTTCATGAGATGTCAAACATCCAAGACTTAAAGTGTTGTTGGTATAAAATGCTTAGACTTCATTGTGCATGATTTGACACCACTTTGGATCTTAAATAACATGTTAAAAATTGGTTGGTTCTTTAAAGAGGGTAAGTTGTGTTGTGAAAGCTTTATGAATAAGGGAAGGACGAGTATATGATAAAAAAAATACAAGAGAAAGGATGAGCAAAATTATTGAAAAAATACGTGACAGGCCTATAAATAATTTCAAAATGGTCCTTGAAGTTTTTATATTTTTTGGCTTTTTATTAAAATAAAGAAAAATTAAAAACTAAACGAAAGACATTATAGTGTGTTTGGCAAACATGCTCTTAGTCTAAAGATTGGGCTTGTTAGGCCCAAGCCTAATTTGGTTGGTTGGGCTGATTGAAGGCTCAACAATTTCTTTTTCTTTTTTTAAAAAAAATAGGTTGGGTTGAGGGTCCAACCTACACAACTTAGTCATTGGCCAAGCCTAGTGACTAAATTGTGTAGTAAACCACAGAACGTGAATTCTAATTCATGTTCTGCATGTTTACACAAAAAAAAAAGTAAAGAAGATGGGAGAATACGATTACCTGACTTGGAGGTGTTGCTTGACTACCGTTGCTGGGAGGTTTAGAGTGAGGATGGTGGGGACGCTGGTAGAAAAGCTGGCAATTGGCGATGCTGTTAGATAGATAGTTGATGCCTTTATTACTGGTATGGAGAAGAAGCTGGCGTCGTTGGAAAAAGAAGAAGTTATAGTTGGTGGAGGGAGGTTGATTCTCAAGGTGGAGTGAAGGAAAATGTTGTGGCAATGGCTGAGATGGGTGTTCATGTAGGTCTATGAAGAAGGAGAAAAATGGTTGGTTGGGAAGCTAAAAAAAGATGTGAAAAGTCTTATTTTTGGCTTACTTTCCCTTCAGATTTCTCCTCCATTTTTGCATAAAATTCACCTTTATTTACAAGGGATAAAAAGTGAAAAGTTCATTTGATGTTTATTGAGAATAAATCTTAGCCCTTGATTCAAACAAGAAAGATCACAATCGTTGTCCAAGAAGTTAACATAACAAGCTGCTAAATTTGGTTGCAAAGGCTGATTGGGTCAGACTCTTTGGAGCAGCGTTACGGTGGCTATAGAGGCGACCTGCCGACAAGAATCATGTTGGGGTGTAGTATGGTGTCGGGTCATGAGAGTGATGTCTTGTTTGTTTTGTTTGGTAGAGAGATGAGGGATTAAATGCTTCTGAAAAGTAACCGTTTGAGCAACCTTTTCGATATAAAAGGTTGAATATGATAAATAGTGGGCACACGACATGTCGTCTAGCACCCTTTTTTATTGTGTTGGTCAAAACAGCATCGTTTTGTACCAAAACAAATTGTTTTGGTCAAAACACATCGTTTCATTTAAATGAAACGACATGTTTTAACAACCTTAGGGTTTTAATTATGGATTTGACTAAAACTCAATTGAGTCCTTTGTGTTTTGATTTCTTTTAATTGCATCCCTAATTGACTTCAAACTTTTAATTTCATGCAATTTTACCCTCGCCAAACTCAAATATCAACTTTGAAGTTCAACTCTTTTTATTTTGATTCTTGGTTTTGGATTTATGCAAAATGATCATCAGTTGACCATTTAACTTTCAATTTACTTCAATTTCACCAATGTTTTCAACCAAACTGAGTCCTCGAAGTTTAGCACCTTTTTTTAAAAATGTTCCTGGTTGTGAATTTCTTTAATTTGACCCTTAATTGACCATAAACTTTGATTTTCTTGTAATTTTATCATTGATTTCAATTAATTGACATTATAAAAATTAAGTTTGGTCCTCTAAAATTATAATATTCTCTATTAAACTCAAATTGGGCTTCCAAACTTAATTTTTCACCAATTAATTCCCTAATAAAATTAATTTGACCTATTAAAAGTATAATTAAATTCTCGCACCTAATAAATCTTTTAATTTAATCCAAATTAATTCTTAAACATAATTAAACCTTTAATTTGACCCATTATTAAATCAAATTGATCTATTAAAAATATAATTAAGTCTCTAAACTTAATTTTTATACAGATTCGCCTAATAATCATTTAATTTGACTTTCAATCTATATTGTCTCTTTAGTCTTAGATGCAATAGGGTACAATTGAGCTCCTAATTTTATCCAAAACTGCAGCTTGATTTCTTTATACATTTGAAACCCTTCTCATTCTGCTTTTGCCAAGTTACCTGTCTTTTTGTTATTATTATTTTTATTTTTTTTATTTTTAAAAGGAAATAGGTAAAGGGAAACCCAAGAAATGGGTTATAACACTATGTATGAAAAAAATAATTTTCTTATAATTTTATGATCTAAGTTTACATTGCATTTTTCATGTCATATAAAAAAAAAAGTTTTTGACAACCTTAATATGGACACTGACACTTAAACTCGGTTTTATATCATTAATTAGATATCATGTCAACAAGTGAATAGATGTGAAAATTCTCTCCAAAACCTATCTAAAAATTTAAAATAATAGTGATTATATATATATATATATATATATATATATATATATATATATATATATATTAGAAAACACACACACCCACACCCTGATGTTATACATCATTGATAGCTTACATAAGAAAAACCCTCTTTTACATTTCCAATTATAGTTTTTTTTTCCTTTATCAAAGTAAACCATAAGATAATTCATTCTTTATATTTTTTTAATCTTAGATATTAGTATTCATGTGTTGGTCAAACTCACAAGTGCACGAATCGTAACAAGTAATAAAGTAAATGAGTATAGTATCGTCCCATAAGGATTTGCAAAAATTATCCATAGTACCAAATGTATTAAATTCATATCCATTTGATGATTTGATTATAAAAGTTTGTGAAACTAAAAACAATTAAAACAAACAAGCATATAATTAAACAGTGTTGAAATCAAGTTTAATGGATCCTAGGATTTTTAACTTTGTTGTAACTAATCCTATGCGAATTTTTCAATTGTTTTAATCCTATTGAAATTTCTTTATTATTGTTGATAATCAGGTTTTATTAATTTAATCACTAATCTCTCTGGAGCATCAACGAATTATTTTAACATGCAAACAGTAATTAAACGTATACAAACATTAAGTTTAGAATGAAATACTCAACAAATACTGAATTAATTCAATCAAAGAAATATTTGCATAATCATAGTTAGACTAAATAAAAATTACTAGAATAAAAAACTACTTCATATCTAAATAAAAAAACTTGACATAATTAACATCACTTAAGAGTATTAGAAGATTAGAGAGTTGGATGTCTTGAAGGGGTTGTGGCTTTTTTCTTTTTAGTTCTGATTGCTTCAGCTCCTAGATGCCACCTCCTCTCTCTTCTAGTGTTTTTAGGGTATTAAAAACGTCATTTGGCTGCTTTCTAAAGGGGTTTTTATAGTATGGCTTTATCCTTCAAAGGAAAGGAAATAAGTTTTCTACTGTCACGAATTCTAACTTTATTTTCTTTCCTGATATTGCGAGCCAATTTTAGGGCAGAAAATGTATGAGCTGAGACTTTTCTATTTTTAAAACAATCATATAAAATTTTCTTTTCAACAAAACTGGTCTTGTAATTTTTGAAAATCTAGAACTTGAGATATGGGCCAAAAATCGAGACAGTGTCTAGATTGCAGGGATTCTAAGTCTGATTCGTACTGTGTATTTCAACCTGTTTTTGTGTTTCAAAACAGCAAAACCAGGTTATTTTATCATCATAAGAACTGTAGGTCCATATCTTAGCTTTTCAGAAAGGTAGAGAACACATGAAACAGAGTTGTATAACTCCCGTTATCAATAAAAAACCAACCAGTGCTCAAGATTATCTAGGACAGACCAACCAGTGTTTGAACTCTAAGCTCAACCCATTATTTACCTCCTCATATGAGCTCAAATTCAGCAAATTCCAGTAGTTAAATACCTGAAAAATACATTGAATCTGCAAGAAATAAATACTTTTAAAAAATATCTAAAACTCTAGATAATTCACTAAGAATCAAACAAAATTCTCTAAAATAAAACACAAAGGACTAAAAATGCATGTGTTATGTATTTCCCAATCATCATGTCATTATTTAACTTACATGACAAATTAATAAATATTTACTTAAATATTTTATTATGTGAACTAGTTACATCAAGTACTTATCTAAAAAGAATTAAAAATAAAACATTCAATTGAATAAATTGAGACACTCAAAATTAATTATCCTAATTTTATTATGTTAGTACTAATAGTTGGGTTATCCTAAATTTATCTAGAAAAAATTATCTTTTTACACATTCAAAGAAATTTGACTGCCTCATAAAACCTAAAGTTGTAATGTCATGTATGTATGTGTCTATATATATATATATATATAAAAAAAAAATTTTCAGACATGTTATTTTTTTATTTCTCACCTTTGTTCTTCTATTTTACTTTTTAAACAGTAATTAAATACTACCAATCATTATTGTTTTACAGGGTGCTGTACCTTCTTCTCCAGGCTTCATAATTTTTTTTTTTTTGTTGCTTGCAACCCAATTAATCCTGAACCACGTGGCATCTCCCTGGTCAGAAATGTGGCATGATCTTGTGGGTCCCACAAATTCGCACAAATTTCCCTCCCAGTCTCAGCTTCTTTTCCCTCTCCCCTCTCCCCTCTCGGAAACACAGCCAAGAATCAGAACCACCCAAAAACAAAGGCCTTCTCTCTCTAAAAAAAAAAATAAAGCACGCACAAAATTCACTAAACCCATTAACATAAGAAAGAGTCTTTTTTAGTGTTTTTTAATTAAAAAAATGAAAAACCACAGAGTAAAAACCCTTAAAACCAAAACCCCTAAACCCATTTCGTCTCCATTATCGGAAACCCCACCGGCGGCGGATTACACGGTGAATGTGGACTGTGGTGAGGACTTTCACTCCGTTTGCAAATGGGTTATCCCAGATTTCAGGAAAATAAAGTCCAGGTCTTTATATAGCAGATATTTTCAAGTTAGTGGCTATGACTTTCGTTTTTTAATGTACCCAAAAGGGGATTCTTTATCAGTACCTGGACATATCTCTCTTTACTTACAAGTTAATGACCCTTGTAGTTCTAATTGTGATTGTTATGCTTGTTACAAGATTGTCATTGTTAATGTCGTGGATGAGACTAAGTCTTTGTCTAAAGAGAGTGTTTATAGGTTTTCCAAGAACAGGAAATCTATTGGTTGGTGTGAATTTGCGGTTTCTAATACAGTTTTAGATGCTAATTCAGGGTTTTTAAAAGATGGGGTTTTAACTATTAGTGGTGAAATTCGGGTTTTGGATGAGAAAATGGAGTTTTCGAGTGATTGGAGTGAGGGAATGTCTTATGCTTTGAATGGGAAGGTTACTTGGAGTATAAGAAATTATGGTTTGTTGAAGCAAATGGTGAAGACTCAGAAGATAATTAGTTCGGCTTTTCGAGTATGGGAGGCTTATCTTGGGGTTAATTTGTCGAAAAGCATGGTTAATGGGGCTGAGAATTTGTCATTGTTTTTGGAGATTAAGGATATAGAGAAGAACCCTGTGATTGATAGGAGTTGTTGGTGTCTTTTTCGAATATCAGTGTTGAGTCAAAAGCCAGGGGTTAGTCATGTAAGTAGGGAATATTATGGGAGGTTTGGGGGAGGAGGTGATACGAGTCTTGGTTGGACTGAGTTTATGAAAATCTCTGATTTTTTTGATGAAGGATATGTAGTGGATGATAATGTGTTGGTTAGTGTATCCTTTAATGCTATTCAGGAGTCAAGTTTTTCCTTCAGGATTGAAGGCGTTTCTAGTGGTAAGTGTAAGGGGATGATTAATTGTGGCTACTTGGGTGGTAAGAGCAAGTATGGTCTGGTAAAAAGATGTGATGATTACACAGGAAAAATCATTTGGAAGATTGAGAATTTCTCAAGGCTGAAGGATATTTTAAAGAAAAAGAAGATGAAAGGTCTGTGTGTGAAGAGCAGGAGGTTTCGGATTGGGAATATGGAAGTCCGCATTTTAGTTTATCCTAGAGGTAATTGTGAACCTCATTTATATTGTTTTGTTTAGGGTCTTACATTATGTTCACCTTTTATATTAGGAGCATGCATTATCAATTGGGCTGAACTCTGATGTAGAGTGGCTTCTAACACATAGAAAGAAGGAAGTGTGCTTGAATTCCATGATAATAGTTATTTGAAAAGGCTTGAAATTATTCTATACAACTCTGACAGTTTGCAAAATTCCAGTTTCTGCATGATTTGCAAATACATGAACGCGATTCATGTACAATCTAAAATCATAGTTGAAAATCTTATTTGGCATTTCTTTTAAGAAAATATTAGTCATAATAGCCAAGTCATTTACTGAAAAAGAATGGCTATGCTGCTGTTCAGTGCAAGTAATAAAACAATGGATGTAGATGGAGTTGATTTTTATAACAGTCACTGATATGTTGAGATTTTATAAAAGCATAAAACTGATGTGACTATTTGGTAATTCCTGATGGCACCAGGTCAATCTCAGAAACCAATCCACCTTTCAACGTTTCTTGAAGTTTTGGATCCAGGAAACAGTTCTGCTGATTGGAGTTCTTTTATTGTCTATCAGTTGGCAGTTATGAATGGGAAGATGATAGAGAAGTCTGTTGTGAAACAATCTGCAGAACGATGCTCCAATGCTACAAAAAACCATGGCTGGTCTGAATTCATGACCCTTACTAGTCTTTTTGACCAGGACTCTGGGTTTATTGGTCATGAAACTGCTGTCTTTACAGCAGAGGTTCACTTATTGAAGGAGACATTCATGACAACAGAGTCGAGCGACAATGCTTGTTCAGTTACATGGAAGATGGAAAATTTTTTATCCTTCAAGGAAATAATGCTAAGCCGAAGAATATTAAGCAGATTTTTTGAAATTGGTGGCTGTAAACTTCAAATTGGTGAGTTGGTGTATTAAACAAATTATACAAGATTTTCAAGGTAATATCATATAAGTGGGGATCCTCTTGTCCGTAATTATTCTTACCCTGTTATTATTATTATTATTATTTTGCAGGGATATATCAATCATCTGCAAATATATGTGCATTCTTGGGGAGTGATCCGTTGATTGACAATTTTTGGGTCAATTACAGGATTACTATAGTTAATCAAAATGACCCTGCTAAAAGTTTGTGCAAGGAGTCTTCCCTATGCACAAAGGCATATTTCAATGCCGATCTTCAATTGATGAAAGTATCAGATATGCTGGACACAGATGCTGGATTTGTTGTTCATGAGACAATTACTTTGGTTTGTGAAATCCTTGATTGCTGTCCATGGTTTGAGTTTTTTGAACCTGAGACTGGTAACATGGAAGCAGAATCAAGTGACTGCCAGGTTTGTTTATTCTCCAATTTCTGTTTGTGAAACTTTCTTGGGATTCAATTAGCCAACACAAGGCAATGATTTATTGATTACATATGATGTGGTATTTCTTGTCCCTGTCTGATTCTGAAAAGTAAAAGACAGACTATATTCTGTCAAAGCAAGTTAGTTGTTATTGCTAGAAGTCAGTTGCCTAGGAATTGGCAAAATTGTCTGACAAAATTTTAATAACCAATATTTGTTCTGACTTCAGATTATACTGTCCTTGAACATCTTAGGCAAAATTCTTTCCTTCATAAGGTCTTGGTTGCCTTCAAAATTGCAGTAAAATGATAAGGAATGAACGGGATCGATTCCAATAAAGCAAATAATACAATAGCAAATGAGCGTAACTGTTATGACTCTCCTGCTGTACTTTTTTTTTCTTCTCAAAGTAAGCTATCTTGGTATTTCAGTTCCTCTCTGCTGTCTGTCAAATGGACCTCAACAACGAAGAGTGTAAAAAAACATTTTCTGAAGTTTCTGGAGTTTTGGGGAGCACACCTTATGAAGCTCTGCAATCTGTTATTCACTTGTTATTTAAATCTGCATCTCAGTGCCAGTGTATTCCTCGAGCAGTATGCATCTCAACTTGATCAAATTGTATTATCTCTTTGCTGTCTTTCTTTCTTTCTTTTGACTTGTTTTATGATTGGTTGCTTGCAGGTCAATGCTGTTCGTGCAAGGCTAGAACTTTTAGGAGCTGAGATATCACCCGATCTGTTGGATCTCCTGGGCAGCACTATGAATAGTCAGCATGAGATTGCTGAAGCAATGTTGAGAGAAATTGATAGTGTCTTTGCACTTGATGAAAAATGCAAACTGCTGGATGTTTCTCCATGTCCATTATCTAAAGAAGTGCCCTATTTAGATAGTGGAACCAGACTTGCAGCCAACAGCTCACATAGGGAAGATGAATCACGTAGTCATGTACACCATCATTTTTCTGATATCTTTATCTTGATTGATATGCTGTCTATACCTTCCCTCACCATTGAAGCTTCTGGGGTTTTTGAGAGAGGTGTTGCTCATGGATACATTGATAACCAAGTAGCGGCCTTGGTCTTGGAAAAACATGCTCAAAGATTTAGTGCAAATTCAACAGCCAGGGAGAAAAATGCAGAGTCTTTGTTTTCTGAAGAATTTTTCACCCCAGTTCTTGCTCTTGCAGAAACATTGTCCCTCTCTATAAACTCTCGAGTTCATAATTTTGTGAAAATGTTTTATGTTACACTATTTGAAGTGTTTTCTGGTGAGAGTTATCACACAAGGATGCTGAGAGGGCTAGTTGACCTTGCCACAAGCCCTGTGGAGAATTCTTTGGAGATGAATCTGGATACGTTGATCTTCTTGGTTCACAGGGAACATGGATTTGCTAGACCAGTTCTAAAAATGGTGGGGGATGCTGCTAAGCATGACAATGCTGATCATTCTGCCATCAGTCATCGTCTGCGTTGTTTAGAGGAGAAAATTATTCATATTGGTGAAGAAAAGCGAGCTGAACTTTCAAATATGTCTAGCGAGAAGGCTACTTTGTTAGAAAGGCTGACTGAAACTGAGGCTGCTCTCCTTCATTATAAGGTATTTGATCCCTTGTCTCTGCTTATCTGCCTTGTCAAATGCCACCACATGCACCTGGTTTTGGTGAGCATATGAGATTTAATGTTTTATATAAAATTGGCAGTCTGAAATGGAGCTTGAAAGGGACCACTTTACTTGTGAAAAGACAGAACTCTGTGCACATATACAAGATATTGAGACTCAACTTGAACAGTTGTGCTCCAAGCATAAGGATCATGTTGCAAAGCACTGCATGGAGAAAAGGGATTACCAAGATCATCTTTATCATGTGGAAACACAGTTGTCACATCTAAAGTCCTTAAAACACCAGGAATTGAAGGTATGAGTGTCTAGAATATATCCAACTCAGATTTTAAATTGCTATATCCAAGAAAACATGAAAAGATGATCTTTTAGCTGAAAGTTGTGTGAGTTTCCTTTTGGCAGTCTGAATCATGGATCGCTGTGTTTAATATGATTAAATAAGAGAATTCTGAGATAGTTTCTTAGGCTTTTGTAAGTAAATTTCACAATATTTACTGCCTAAATGTGGCTAGAGATAGTGTCTTGTTTGGTTGCATTTGCAAGTTTTTTTTTTTTTAAGCTTATGAATCTGGTAGTAAAGCTTCTTTCTCTTAGTTGATTGGTGATTTGGCATCATTAAAATATGAGGTATTTATTGGTAGAGATTCATTGGTTCCATGATTAAGGGATCAGTTTGATCCCTTGGTTTGCTTGAGAGGTTTAGGAATGGAGAGTGGAATGGTTTCATAAGCTTTGGCAGTAAAACTCTGGAGGCAATAATTTGTCTATCATTGTTTGATTGATGGATAGATGGAGTGATAATGTTAAATAATTTTTTTAGACAAGCTATGATCTGTAAACATGTGAGAAACCGTATTCTGCTACCCCTTGAAGTTGGTATACCTTTGTGCTTTGTGCTGATTGCTATTCTACATTAATGGCAGATTCATTGGTTGTTAACTGCCATCGGATGGTGGTAAAATGGTCTAATGATTTTGATATTGGATACATAGTGTTAGAAGTGTTTCATCTACCACCTCAAAAAGTTTGTATTCTTGACACTTAATTGAAATATATTGTTCTCTGTGCGACTTTTAGAGATTTTTGTTCTGTCTACTGACATCTTCCCAACAACATAAATTCTGGAACTGGTTGCAATTTCTGTCCTGAAATTTCCTCAAGAATGGGATGTTATGCAAAATCAGAATGAAACATGTAGATGACAACTCATTACAGGTAAATCAGCATGAACCAATGAATAATGGTTGGTGGAAAGACTTCCTGTACTTACTTGAGAGTGCTCGAACAATGAAATCAGGATTATTGTTGCCACTAGAAAAGCTTATACATTATCGTTTGTAGTTAATAGAAGGATGAAGCAACATCTATTCAGCAGAATTTATCGTAATTGCCCCCTTTTGACCCATCTCCTACCTTCATCAGCACCCATCCCTTGCCCTTGAGGTGGCTGACTCCCAACCAACAAGGCTACAAATTTATGTAATGAATTGCTGACTATCCTTTCTCTGTAATCTGGATGGTCTTTAGTGATATGCTCGATTACTGTGCCCTTAACTTATGGAAAGTTCCTGAGGTTTAGATACTGAGTTTAATATGTGCGTGATGCAGAAACTACTTAAAGAGAAAGAAGTTCTTGCTGAAAGATTGAGACATGCAGAAGCTAATCTGGAAGTTTCTGATAGAAAACTGAAAAAATATGCTTCAAAAGTTGTGATTCAAGAGGAGGAACAACAGACACAATTGGATGAGATTTGGCAGTTGAAACAAAAAGTTGAACAAATTGAAATAGTGAAACAGGACAAGGAAGAGGAGGTTGCTCATTATAGAGCATGCACTTACGATTTGGAAGCAAAATTGAATGACTGCCAGGTTTGTTTCCTTACCAATTCTATTCATGAAACTTTCTTGGGGTTCAATTAGCCAACTGAAGCAGTGGCTTGTGGTGTACATATGCTGAGGTGTCTTTTTCCTTTTCTAGCAGTCAAAAGTAGAAGACAGATAATTATGTCATAGCAAATAGCAAGCTAGTTTTTATGCTAGAATTCAATCTCCTAGGACTTGACAAATCTTTCTGACAAGGTTTTGAAGAATCACCCTTTGTTCTGTCTATATTGTCCTTGGGATGTGTGTTTTTCGGAAGAGATCCTTAGAAATGTTTTTTGGAAAATTTATTTGCCTTCATAAGTTCTTGTTTTTCATACTGGGATATTTCTCAAGTTTTGCTCTTCTGATTAATAATATCTGGTATAATTAGATTTTGTCTGATTTGCTGCATATAATATACCGAGAATGCTCTCAATGGTTGTGATTGGTGAATCAATAGATGTGAATATATTAATTTTTGAATTGGGTTTTCTTTACATATGGAACTTCTTCTTATGTGGGTTTTGAAATTTAGGAGACCAACTTCAACTTCTTAGGCTCAAGCTTTTGGACAAGCAAACTATACTTTTTAGTACGTGAAGTTCATTTATTATGGTAAAGAACATAGATCTTAATGCTAAAGAACAATGACCACCTCTCATGCATCTACAGATGATGTGCGGGCAAGTACATCTTAATAATGTTGGTCTCATGGCTTTGAACTGCTTTCTTGGATGTTTATGCTATCAACTGAACAATCCCCCCTGCAGAAACATATCCAATTTCTTGAAAATGCACATCGGGAGGAGATGGAACAGCATGCTCCTCTATATGGTGTAGGCTTGGAATCTCTCTCAATGGAATCATTGGAGAATTTGTTGCGCATCCATGAAGATGGGATAAAAAACATCCATGCCCTTCAACATCAACTAAGAAATCGGAGTGGCGATCTTGTCTCAAGTGCAAATCCTCTTCAACTCAGACAGTTTGCAACCTACAGCACAATATCCTATTGCTGATGGGCATTCCACTTTTGTCATCCCAATGGCGCTCACATGCACAAGAATAGGCCTAACACTGCTACTACAGCATCCCGGTTTATCATAGGAGTTAACTTTTGACTGGAGATCATTCTTAACTGTATATTTCAGATAGGAATCTTAACTGCTTCTCAGGGATGGGGCTTCTTTAATCTGGCTGGCCTTTTTTCACCAGTCAAGCTCAGCAGTTATTCACTAATGAGGTCCTCTTTACCTAGTTATTTTGTATAGTTATCTACTGTGGAACGTGGAACCTCAGAATGTTAGTTGAATACATGATTATTAGAGGGGATTGTATGAAGGAGACTTCAATGCTTTTATTACTCTTTCACGTAGGTGTTTAAATGTGCTTGCCAGTGTGACTGCTGGTTGAAACCACATCTTGCTGTGGTTTTTGTATTCCTCTTGTTCGCCAATTTCTTCTTCTGGTTGCTTTGAACAGCTGTCGCATTTTTTATAGTTGCTGTCTGGACAAGGATAGTGAAATCAAGCAAACGATGGATTCACCTTTTCTTCAGAACTTTCCTCTAGACAGCAGCAGTCATATGTGACCTTTTATTCTCTCAATAGGTGTGGTGCCGTTGGACTTGCCCATGCAGCAGTAGTTTCGGTTGAACTGGACATTGCCCCCGCTATTGGTAGGCTTACTTGACTAAGAAATCAACAAGATAGACTGAGATCTGGACATAACCTACGCGCTGCTCGTGTGAGGGCAAACGCAATTTCTTTCTTTTTCTTCAGTTTTCACATTATGATTCCAAGTCGTTCCTTTTGAGTATGTTTTCGTTGGTCAAGTTTTTTCCATGGTAGTCATATAAGATCGGCTCCGCTTGTAGGCCCAATATAGACGGAATAAAAACTCGGAATTTTGAACAAGAGATCCTCCATGACCCAGAAATTAAATTATCCCACCAGAAATTCCTTTCAGTCTAGGCAACTCATCCTGTATGCATTCATGTTTGAAAGTCAGGCAACAAAGAATACGGTTGATTGGCAATCGATCTCTTGTCATTAACACTATCAATCACAATCAGAAGAAGTCTAGGGTTGATGCATGCACTTCTTTCTCTCATGACGGATTATGCACAGAATCCTAAATGGTTTGCATCAGATAAAGCAATCAAATGCTAAATAAAATTGTGACAAAATCCAACCTCAAGTTACCACCAGGAGAATTCCAAAACTTCCTTAACTGAAGCATATAGAATAGCATAAACCATTAGAATAACACGTAATTATACTGACTTAATTATCAGCTAAGAACAATGGACACGTGACTGGTTGGGTTCCACAAGTAAAGAAACCAGAGGGAGGAAGAAAAAATGTTGAAACGAACGTAACAGGTGGGATTCTGCAAGTGCAGAAACCAGAGGGAAAGGGGAAAAATTGTAGAAACTTTACAATAAAATCACTTATCAAACATTCACCAATAGTCTAATCAAACTCATCAACTTTATGCCAGTCAGTGGACTCGGCATCTGAATCTTTATCACGAGAAAATGACTGCCTTGCCTTACGTAGACCACCAAGAATGTCAGAGCTTTCATTCAGTTGGACCCAATCGCTGGATCCACTGGGTGAAGGAGCCCTAATGCTCTGTGCTTTCCTAGAAGTTGATAATCTTGTTGAAGAATCACTATAATCATCTTCCAGATCGCTGAATGACACATCCTCTTTGCCTTCAAGCTTTTTCTGGTTATCCATTGAAATGCTATTATCAATTTGCTCTTTTAAAAACTGCTTAGAATTCTCTTCATCATTAATTTTTAAGCCTTCAGTAGCATTTACAATCCCGGCGACCTCTTCTCTAGATGTTGTATTCTCTCCTTGTGTCTCACTGATAGAATTCTTGGAGCTTTCCAACTTCACATTCTTCTTGTTTCGCAGCTTCTCCAGAAGTACATTTCTTGTTTCAACTATCTGGCAATAAGTCAACAGTTTAATGAGATTACATGGCCACGAGAATGAAATACAAATATCACTGCACACAAAGGACTGTTGCCCCCTGCTCTAAACTATGATCATTATTGGGATATTGAAGTTTTAGTTTCTCTAAAAAAGAATATCAAGTCTCCTATATTAGATGCTTGAAGATTCAGTCTCCTAAATTTCCTTAAGAAATCAATACCAACTGAATCAACAGTCCATATCACTTGATACATACAACTAGCACAGCACAATAGCTCACTTACAATTAACAAGATCATTCTTCCAATATCTCAGATGTCTGAAACCTTGGAACTTTAAAACCAATTTCAGATGAAACAATTTGCTCTAATGTCAAATTATAAACACCAATTCCATCAAAAAGTGTAGAGATGGTTTGTTTCAAGTCTTATGATGTCAAAATAAGGAAAAAAGAAGTGTGCATATTTTACTAAAATTTGGAGACCCTGCACTTTTGTTTCCCCTGGGGTGAGTTTTGAAGTAATAAGTCAGCACGATAACCAATTACTCACACATATGCTTCGTTCTGCATATTCCCAGAATTCTTCAAACTTAACAATCCCTATCCCACCCCTCTTCTAAGATGACTATTAAAAAATATGCAAGTGCCATCATCCTCGCATCTTCTAGTTTTGATTCTCAATATCAAGATTGAAGATAGTAATTACTTCCTCCAGATTCTGGATGAGTACATTGGAGCTATGATTTCCATTGCAACTTTACAAGAACATAAATGAAAATACAGCTGATTGCATGTTATAAAAGATTATTATTCCATCAGGTGACAAAAGGAGGTCACCTTCTCAAAACTTTCAACCGCAAAGACATCAATTATTCTTACACACAAAATATCAGAAACCATATAACCCTCCACACTAATGGCATGTAAACTGTAGCTATGCAAAATGTTTTATTAACTGGTATGTTATCTGCTATGCTTGCTAGATGCCTGGAAGATCAACTATTGTCTTCCCTACCTTAAGACACATAACACCACCAGCACATTTGAGGATCGAAATAAATAATGTCACAAAAAAATAGCAGTGCACACTATCTGCTCAGCAAAAGCAATAGACACCAATTATGGTTTCACTAGTATTGTGGCTCAAAATAATTGCACACAACTGCCGGTGTGCATAATGTGTTATCAACTACTAATACAATATCTACAACAACAACAAAAACAAGACACCAATTATGGTTTCACTAGTATTGTGGGTAAAATAAATTTCATTCAAGATAATTGCATGCAACTGCCAGTGTGCATAATGTGTTAAAAACTACTGATACTATATCTACCTATGCTCACAAGAAGCCATAGCATGTGCACAGACCATGCTTAGTCGAGAAAAAGCAAAAATGCAGCAAAACCAGCAGTACAACTACAAAGCACCCTTCGACCATAACAACAATAATAATAACAAACCCCCATTATGATTTCATTACTATTGCAGCTAAAGAAACCTGAAGACTTGTCTCAGGCCCTTACTTCCACAGGCAAATTATGCATAAAAGGAATAAAACATATCAACACAGAAATCTTACCTGGGGAGTCGATAGAATCTCGAAATCACCTTCATTCAATCTTGGAATCAACAATATAAAATAAACCATCCAAAATCGGCCATCCCCCGTTTCACTCCTAAGATTATATCTAAGTTGTGCCAAACTAGGAACAAAACGCTCAATAATTGAGGCGTGTTCTCTTTGAGCATCAGTCATTCTAAAATCTGCACACAAAAAAAAACAACTCCTTTTCACCCAAAATTGAAAAATTCTTCACATAAAATCAATTACTTTACACAGTTCAAATCCCACAATCCATATAAAATCTATAAATACATCAATTCAAAAATATATCAAACTCTTGCACTTCAGATACACATTTTTTTTCTTCAACTTCATACTAAAATATATATCACATTTGTCACAAATAATTAATAAAAAGAACAATTATTCACTACTGACAGGTAAAAAAAAAAAAAGGAAGACTAAATTTTTTATTTTTATTTTTACCGTTTTGGAGTGGAAAAGGAAAATCAACCCAGTACTCAGGTCTCAGAGAAATCTCCTTAACAAAACCAATCACCTCCTCATTAATCCCCGCCACGCCATCCTCATAATCACCTTCTTGACTACTGTTGTTATGATCATCATCTTTAAATCGCAAGAAATTAAAAGTGAGTTTAGAGAGACCATATTTTAAACTGTCACCGATTTCGGCGAGATCGTTGCGAATCCCGATGAGAGCTCGTGATGATTGAGAAGAATCGGACGGTTGTGATGTGGCTGCTTCAGGACGGGACGGGGGTGGAGGGGCGAGGAAGTTAGCAACGCCACGTAATTGACGACCGATAGAAACACCGATGGCCGACAAGTCGTCTTTAGCTGAAGGAGGGGGGGGAGAGTGTGGGGGTGAACCTGGGTCGTTGGATTGGAGTGATTTGAAAAGCCAAGACATTTTTTTTTTAGGGTAGTTAGAGACAAGGCATTGAGTTGAGAACAGTGAGAGATTTTAAGGTTTATTTTGAGGAACTTGAAGACGAGAAGAAGCTGTGTTCCTCTTTGTTGGTGTAGTAGTTGTAGTGGAGTAGTTTCTAGTAGCAGTTCTTTGGTGTTTGGCTTTGACAATCTGATTTTGGTACAGATCTTGTGCTGAGTTTTGATTGGATAATGATTTTATTCGAAGCTTACAGGTGTGTGTTGCTTCCTTGCTCCTTTTTCTTTTTGAGGGGTGCGGATTCTTATATCCGATTAAATTGGAATTAATCCTCTGGTTTTCAGTATACAATATTATATTATGCTTTGACCCCCTACAGTACTGGTCTCAGGCTCCTGTGCTAACCGGTTTGTTCCCATCATGTCAGATAAAAAGTAAGGTTTTGGAAGAAGGAAAAAAATGCATCGATTTGAATGTTAATGGTTTTTTTAAGCTATCAGGATGAAACTTTATTTATTAAAACATGATGACAAAAATGATTTAGTGTTTATGTGAAATAAAGGAATCTAAAAATCTATTGAAACTGGAAATATTCTTGAGATAAACATTTTTTTTAGTTATTTTTTAATTTTTTTTAACCCG
>Ga0325411_1001891_pt1 | contig 23456 bp, 16 predicted proteins | sample PopdelMetagenome_13_FD_206181 | JGI IMG/M metagenome (GOLD analysis project Ga0325411, IMG submission 206181) | Populus deltoides microbial communities from Bellville, Georgia, United States - Xylem-PdIQD-R4 | ecosystem: Host-associated > Plants > Phyllosphere > Stem > Wood/Secondary xylem... | reverse complement strand
TAAAGATAATCAGGTTTTCTCTAAAAATGGGTATGCATCACTTTCAAAACATGAACGCTCACATTCTCCCAACGCAGGAAAAAATGCCTTTAGATGTTGTCAAAAGAAGAAGCCTTTATAATTACAATTTTTTATACCCATTTTCCCATATCCCAAAAGGCTGATGATTATGGCATTTTCGGATAACATTTTCTTTTATTTTTTTATTTTTTTTTAAAAACGATAAATACAGTGGTGTTTAGCATTGAAAAGAAAAATAAATTAAAGGTCCTGCCGTCAATAAAGTTTGGTAGCAAAGAAGAATATATTTGACCCAGTCAATGAGCACCTGATAACTATAAAAAAAAAAAAAAAGAGGCGCATGGACGGTCACAATAATCTCGTCAACGTGTAAGCATCTTGTAGCTCTTCGTGCCCCCATCTCAGTCAATATGATAGAACCTCTCCACGTGACAATCTTACAGGCATCCGCACCCTCTTACTCATTCCGATTCCCACTTCCCGTGACGTTATTTATAAGCATCCACCGTCTCTCTTCTTGGCAAGATAAGAAAAGCCCTCTTAGAAGGAAAGGAAAAAAAATGGTGAGAGAGAAGAGGGAGAGAAGGGATGACAACCGGCGTTACAGGGGAGTGAGGATGAGAAAGTGGGGAAAATGGGTAGCAGAAATAAGGCAACCAAACAGTAGAAATAGAATATGGTTAGGTTCATATAATACCGCAGAGGAAGCAGCAAGAGCATATGATGCTGCTGTTTTATGTTTACGTGGGCCTTCGGCGACGTTTAATTTTCCATCGAATGTACCAGAAATTCCTGCAACGACAGAGATATTGCCTCCCGCGCAGATTAGGGAGGTTGCTTTTAGGCATGCAAGAAGGGGGAGTACTTTGGAAGCCGCAGAGAGGATTGTGGAATCTGGGTTGTTTGAAGGGCCGTCTGGGATGAGTGGAGAGGTGTATCTGGGTGGCAAAGGCGATGGGGCGGAAAGTTTAGAGGGAGTTTCGAGTGGGGTATGTTATCAAACATCTGGTGTGTGGACAGTTTAAGTTTGTTTGTGGTGCTTTTTCTTCTTCTTCTTCTTCTTCTTCTTCTTTACTGTCCCGTGACTTGGGAGTGTCGATTGAGCTGATAGAATTAATTGACATAGAGAGGAAAGATTTGGTCGAAGGAATTGATTGGAAATTTTGGTTGATACATGTAGGGTCTACCTTTTTCTTTGATGTAAAAAAGAAAAAAAAAAGGAAAAATGATAATAATAGTTTTTTTTTTTTAATGAAATAACCATCTTTCAATGGCAAAAGAAGAGGTTGCTTGCTCTTGATATCAGATTTTCATTTCATTATTTTTTTTTTAAAAAAAAGTTGATTAGGAGACAAGGAAAGGAGATGATTAGTGTTTCTTTAATGATGAAAAGAGCTTTTTAACGTAACAAAATGAATGCCTCTTTCTCTTGAAACAAAATAGTTACACATCTTTTTTAATTTGTAAGAGCTCGAATTATGAATAATGAAATAGACCTATGAACCTATGAAAGAGATCAGGTCTGAGAAGAGGTCACGAGAAGGGATTAGAAGAAGATGTGATCCACTATGTCGACGAGGTAATTAATTATAAGGATTCATCATGATGTGAATATTATTCTGAACAAAAACCTATAGTAGATTGTACTCGTAGAAATTATAAATTATGAAATATATATATGATTGTTAGAAAGGAAATGTATTAATATGAATACAAGTTGTTTCCTTCTGATTTATTATGAATAATTTGTATAATTTCATGGAATTACGTTGAAAAAAAATAATTTATCTCGTTAAAAGGTTTATAATCCCTTAAATAAATCTAAAATTTAATCTGAATAAATTAAAAAAATCTAGAAATTAGGTTTATTGACAACACCAAATTCACCTTGAAATTTTTCAAACATCAACTTTTGACACTTGATTATTAATAATAAATAGTAGGTTGGTCCATTGATTTTTTTTGACCAAAAATTTCTTATACTTTATTGGACTATCAAAGTGCTCTTCATTTTATGAGAGAATCCTTGTAGATTCTAATTTAAAGATTTATAGGATTTATACAACCCTCATGCTCGATGACATCTTGAGTTTCTTCCTCATCGAATCTTTGTGGTTGATCCTAATCTACACAAGAACTAGAATCATAAAAAAATTTAGTTCCAATACCATATTCTTACAATTCTTAAGGCTTCTTACCTTTGCCAACACACGATTTAATTTTGCAATCCATATATGAATATCTTCTATCTCTAGTTCTTGAACATCTCTTTTAAATTTTATAATATGTCCTTACATTTCTTCTATCACCAGTTCTTGAACACCTCTTTTAAATTTTGTAATATGTTCTTGCATTTCTTCTATCATCAGTTCTTGAACATTTCTCTTCCGATGGAAAACCTCATCATCCTCTCTTAACCAAACATGTTATGCTTTACGATTCAACCATGATTATTTCAGCTCACAACACTAAACACTAAGAATCATTGAGCTCTAATATCAACTGATGTAGATGAAAATAACATAAGAAATAAAACAAGTACAAGAACATATAATTATGCTTCTTGTTGAAAATGAAAGTTAAAGGCACCAAACAATGCTATTTCAAAAGCATGGTGCGACTGTCATCTCCCTCACGCATGCATGGCATTTTTTCTTGTTTTTTTTTTTGCAGCTATTTTTAGCCCAACTTTAAATACAAGTTTCTCTTTCTCACATGAACATTAAATGACAACAAACACATCCACCTCTTTCTATGCACTTGTATTTCATTTTCATCCAAAGACCCACCTTATTATCTCTATGTGATGGTAGAAAATACATGCCAAAATAGCCAACCTTAGCATGTTATACAAAGTGAACAAGAATGGTGGATGGCCACTATTGACTTAATAAGATCAATAAACAAGATTATCCCATCTAAAAAAGTTCTAGGACCATCCCCTGCCCATAAATAGAGGGATATAGTGAGAAAGAAAAGGGAGGGTATAAAGAGAGAGAATTCAAACTTGAGACAGAGATAATGGGTATAAAGAGACCATGCCCAAACACCAAAAAACCCAAATTGTGAGGAAGAAAATAATGTGTTTTTTTTTCATTAAATCAATTCATTTAAAACCAAAGAGTTCTAAAAGATAGAAAGAAGCAAGAAAAAAAAGTATCAACCAAATATAAAAGAGGAACCCTTGTTTAGAGAGAAAAAACCATCATAATCATCTCCACCACTAGCTAACCATTGTAACAACCATTAGAAGCCTGTATAAAACATCCATATTCTGCTGAAACCATCATTAAAGTAAGTCACAACTCTTTTTCTTCTTTTTCTTTCTTTAGGGTTTATGGAAAAAATAGTATATAATGTTACCTTTTATTTTAAAATACATGAACAACATAAAAAAAAAGGTGTTTTTAGACTTAGTTAGGATAAATTTAGACATTGGATTTTTTTTAATAAAAAATACAAAAAATATGATGGTTAAGTATGTGAAAAATGCATGGATAAAAAATTAAATTTGAGCTTTTTAGGGTTTTTGTGTGTTATTTAAGTTTTTCATGCCTCTTATTTCTTAAAAAAATCAGAATAAATATGATGATTTTTATTAGAAGACAAATACATGAAAGAAAAACCAAAACTTGTGTTCTTAGGTTTGCTTGTAACCTAGACTTGGAATAATAAAGTTAAGGTTTTGAAATATGCTTTGTTTTTAGATGATGATGCATGCAAAAGACTCTAGTTCAAGTGTTGCATGCTTCCTTGATTATGAAAAAAATTATGACATGTTGTTTCTTGTTTAGATGATGTATGAATGAGTAATATGAGATTTGAATATTTTATTCTTAGGATTTAATTGTCATCTAGAGTTTTATTTCCTATGTGTTTCAAATTTCATGCATTTTGGCCAAACCTCTCACAAAACAAAAATAATTTTTTGCATTTAATTAGTATTCATGCAAGTTTTGTAATTAACATGTTATTTCCATGTTCTCATTTTACTATGGCATCTCCTCATTTCTAAAACAAGAAGAAAAACAAAACTTAATTATTATGTTGCTTGTTTTCATATAAGGTTTTATAACATGTTTCTAAAACCCATTAAGATTTGATCCATATTAAAAAGGTCTTTATGGGTCGACATTCTAAAACCCTTTAAAAAATCTAAGATAAGTCTAATATAATGTTTTAGGATAGTCTGATTCATTATTAATTTTTTTTTTGAATGAAATCAAAATTCTTTATGTATAATTGACAAAATCTCATTTTAATGTATTAATGCTAAGAATTTTATAAAATCGATGAAATCACCTATTTTAAGGATTTCTTAAAATTGATAAAGTCACCTATTTTAAGGATTAATGTCAAAAATTTTCTATACCGATAAAATTGCCTACTTTTAGGCATTAACGTAAAACATTCTTCTAAATAAACAAAATCATCTATTTTTAGGGATTAACATCAAATTTTTGTTTTATCAATGAGTCTCTTATTCTTAAGGACCGACACCATTTTTCATTAAAATAGATCATGAATAAACTTTTAAATAAAGTTAGGCAATCAATATCATGAATAAGATAAAACACATACTGAAGGTATTCTTTTATTTGAAAGGATACGGTAAGGGTGATGTTTATTTTTTCTTAAGCATAACTAACGTAGTGCTTGAATTTCTAGAACTAGTGTTTGTTTTAGGATTTCTCGTTTCCTTTAATTACCAAGTGGCGGCTCCATTTATTTTTGTTTTTTCCTTCAAACATTCGTCGAGTCCTATAATTTTTTGTCATGGTATGATAATAATTATAAGGAATCTTATTGTATCAAAGCATTGTTCCAAATATTTCTAGTCAATGTTCTATTAAGATTGGACATTAATCAGAGCTATTAAGACTTATACACATTGTGTTTTTTTTCTTTATGAAAGGAAATAGATATTCTTATAAGGTGATGTGTGAGGGATACCTAGAACTAATAAATAAGTGCTTGTAAAATAACAAGTATACTAAACCCAATAGAGATTACTCATATATATATATATAGAAAGATTCACGTGACAGTTGTGTAAGTGATTCTTAAATTTGAGATCACTAAATTATCTTATAAAGAGAATGTTATATTTTGATACTAACTATATGTTCCCTTAATCAAAGGTAAAAAATGGACATATATTAGGTATAACATGAACTATATAAATGTATTTAAGTAATTATGAGAAGATTCATCACCGTAAGTGAATTAGAGAAAATTTTCTACATATTTTTAAATAGTATTGATTGTAAAATTCTTGCGCAAGACAAAATGAAACTTGAAAAGGGCTCAAATCTTATTTGAAGAATCAATGATTATGATATTGAAAATAAACATGATTTCACAAAGCATACATACTCTATGCTTAAATATCTATATACAAACATTCTTGATAAATAAACAATAATTACACTAAGAAACTAGCTATTGAAAGGTTAAGTTAAACTATATATGACTTTTCTAATATTTGGAGGATCATGACATTTTAGTAGATGTTGCGTTTGATCTTCAAATATAAATCAATCAGTTTTTTGAATTGAAAGTGAGTTAAATTATTTAATTTATTTGATCCTATTATGATTATGATTTATATTTTAGGTAATATATTAGAAACCTAATGGGTCACACAAATTAAGAGTTACCAGTACGAAATTAAATCAAGATAATTAATCAAGTATGACTTAATTATAAATAAGTTTTGGAAATTAAAGATTAAAATTTAATAACAAGGGATTACAATTCTTGACTTAGAAAAATCAAGTAGGGACTTGATTGCACAAATTTCTAATAATTATCTTTAAATAATATATGTGATATTTTTAAAGGGGAAAAGTGATTTTTTTTTAATTAATATGGAATATAAGGTTTTTTTTTTTATATATATAAATAGAATCTTATGCCTCATATTTTTATTAACATATACAACTAAAACAAAAGAAAAGAAAAGAGTTAGCATATATTAATCATTCTCTTCTAAAAGGTTTAAAAGATTTTTAATATGGTGATTTGTATAGATTATTGTTGGAGATCGATAATTGAATAACTTATTATGACTTATGATAACCTAGCCACAAAGACTTAGCCAAACCTTAGAAAGATGAATTAATCTTTATGTAATCTTTGCTCACACCCTAAACAACCCTATATTTTTTAACGAGATCCATGAGACTAAAAAAATTTAAAATTACTTTTTTTCACTGTATTTATATGTTTTAGGAAACCCAATAGAGATATCATCAAACTGGTCGTTAATTTTTAAAGACATGTATTCATTGTGTGTACAAAATCAATTGTATTATCTTTGGTAGCAAAACCCAATTGTCATGCTAAATTTTCATTGCATTGACCATGACTCTCTTCATCATTTTTATTATATCCTAGGCATATAACTTGAACAAGCAACATTTTATTATCAACTCTAAATCTATCTTGTTGTTCTAGTATTAAAGAAACTGTAACACCTAAAAGGAGGATGAATTAGGTGTATCACTAATATTAACAAATAATGCAAATTAATTCAAATATATATAATAACCAACAATATAATTATATTGCTTAAAGTAAAGAGATAGGGAGAGAATTTGCAAATTTATTTTTAATGTGGTTTGACAGTCTACATCCACACTTCAAAAACCAAACTATACTTAAGTATTGTATTCTTTAACTTGTTCAAGCTTTAGAGTACAATGACCATTTGATAATCCACACCAAGATTTTTACACCACTTGAAGATATTTTTTCTTCAAGATTTTTCTCCCACTTAAAGATATTCTCTTTTCAATATTTTCTTGGTAAAAATACCTCATCAAAACCAAAAGTTTTTACCTAACTCTCAAAGGTTTACAAATGTAATTTTTGTTATCATAATTTACTCTCTTAATATAATGAATATTACAATTGAAACTTCTAATATCTCACAATATAGCATATATAAGAAAAAAAAAGTGTTTAAGTGTAGTAAGAATGAGAATATATACTATTGTGCAAGATTATGAAGGTTTTATTATATAAATTTTAAGTATAATTAAAGATTGATATTTTTGTTATGTTTTCATTTAGAATAACTTGTATATGATATATGTTAAGAATCCCTTTCTAATTTTACAATTAGACAAATTATATATATATATATATATATATATATATATATATAGTAAAAACTAACTATTTATAGTCATCATAGCTCCACCAACAGCTAAAACAGTTGACCAGTTTTGATTGGTCAAGCCAATTGGTTGATTAGTTCTTGCAGAGTTTCTAAGTGTTCATTGTTAATGAATAAGCGATCGACCAATTTATTTATTCATACCAAATGGTCGATTGATTCATGCAAAATTCTAGTTTTGAAGAATTAACTTAGGTGAATTCTTAGAATCATCTATTTTAGATTATATTAGATTATTTTTCAATCCTTTAATGCATGCAAAATGGGTGTGTGAGTTTATTTTAATTGTGTTATCAAGTAAGATATAAAGATTTACAATGAGCATTTAAAATGAATATTAAATCTAAGTCGTCATTTTTCTTCCCTTTTGAACTTCTTAATTGATTTATTCATGAAATCCTTAATACTTGTTGATATGTTCTTTAAATAAACTTGTTTAAAACTTATCCTCAATAATGCATATTATTAGTCAATTTAGTACTTTATTGCTATCATTAAAATATATAAAACATGAATATTTGACCTAAAGGTCAACAACTTTATCTACATACCTTTAATTTAATCTCTTAACTATACTTTTGGAGTTCTTCCTATTGCTTTCTTTACTAAGTAGTCTTTAATCAAAAAAGAAATTTTCTAATATCTTAAATATAGAAGCATTGAAGATGATATGTAGTGTCTTTTTATACAAGAGAAAAAATCTTGACTAGTGGCCTATAGTCTTTGAGAAATCCCTCACATGAACGCATTTAAAGTGACATTTTATTCCTTCAGTCACTTCTTCGATTTGTTCTAAGCCTTTAAAAACCACAATGTTTGGACAAGCTCTATTTACAGTATAATACATTAGTATTAGTATGTTCTAGGCTATAGAAAGTCATCATATTTAAAGAAGAAAAAGGTTTGATAGGCTGAGAGACAACACAAAAAAGAAACTGTAAGAACATAAGACAAGTAATACAATTGGGTGGTATAAAAAGTAAAGTGTTTTCATAGTTCTTTCTATTGCTTTCTAGACTAGGCTGTTTTTCATCAAAAAAGGATTTTTTTTACTTGAAAAGATTTAAAATGATATTTTATTACTATTGTCACTTCTTTAACTTTTTCTAGGTTATTAAAAGTCACCATGTTTGGATGAGTTTTATCCAAAGTATAAAACATTGGGAATAAAGTGGAATAAAGGAATCCTAGTTATATAACTAACAATTGCGGGTTGTATGGTTCACAAGAATAATAATTGTTCTTTGAAATCGGATCTTTACTAGCCCAAATTATAGATCTCAATAAGTTATAACACTTTTTCAATATATAGTATTTTCTTTCCTTTCAGTATATATCTTTTAAAATTGAGGAAGAAATACCCATTGAGATCTTGTCCTCATTAATGCTAGAGGGGATAATTTAATGTCACTTTTATTTGTGATGTTTAGGAGGATTTCTACATATGTTTTTAAGAGAAAATATGAAAGGAGGATTATAAAAGGCTCCCTTTTAAGTAAGAGTCTAGATTAAGACTTGATTTCACATTGTTGATCCTTTAAAAATAGGCAGTTCCCTATGCCTAAACCCACCATACATTCCATAAAGTTTTTCCTTCATCATAAATGGCTCATCCTCTTATATAGTTTGGCATTCTCCCAATTCCTTGTAAATATAATTGAGAATAAAAGGCTCTAATGCCATTATTCTACCTTTAGCCAATGTCATTGTCGTCTTTAGGTATGCTTTAGTGGGTTTTATAGACATGAAACAAATCAAATAGCTACATATCTAATATAGTAGGAAAGTTATTGTTCTTTGTGTGAGGGTAAGTATGTTTTTTCTGTCCCTCTTTTTATTAAAATAATGAATTTAGGAGCACCTAACACTAAATCTCTTTATTAATATTTGAATGAAAGGACAAAGCTCCTTATCTGTTAGATATAAGCCTTCTATTATGGCTAGGTCATACAAGTCAATATTTTTCACTCTATACCTAAATAAAAAAAAAACATTACTAGATTTTGACACACACACACACAAACGTATAGAGAGAGAGAGAGAGAGAGAGAGAGAGAGAGAGAGAGAGAGAGAGAGAGAGAGAGAGAGAGAGAGAGAGAGAGAGAGAGAGAGAGCAGCCAATAATTCTTTGTTAGGTTTGGTGGTGAATTTGGATAGCTAAATGGCATAAAAAGTATTTTGACATTTCCATTGTTCATTGAAGTCTTATTGCATCCTATTCAGATACTTGATATATAATCTGCAACAACAATACTAGGCTATATTGAAATTCATTTCTTCTAAATATTTGACATCGTCATCTTTTAATGAAAGTCTTTTCTTTTTCGATGACCAACATGAATGGGTGTTCTTCATAGGATGGTTGTTTTTTTCTTATAAAATAGGTCAGGCCATTCTCTTTTTGTGTTTTTTGCAACAATGATTGTGAATAAATTGAAATGGGATAAACTATCTGTATGATTTTGGAAACTAGTAATAAGCATAATATTGGTGCAACAAAGCTTGAGGCTATTATTTTGGTGTCCTTGAGGAAGAAGAAAAAGGTTTGGGGTTCTTAATTTTTTCCTTGTGAAAAATTATCATGAGCTTTTAAAAGAAAAATTGAGGGTTTTGTATGCAAGATGAATAACCGAAGAAAAATAAAGCAATAGGATTCTAAACATTGCATCTAAAAGCCAAAGCATGTATGATTTTTGAAAAGAAATAATTGATTGATATGTTAGACAAGCATAAAGAGCATGGTCAATTTTTTGGGAAACAAGTGCTCCTTTCCATGTCATTTATGGTCAATTAATTTGATCGATTTCAGCATTAAATGACACAGGATATCACTTTATTTTTTTTCTAAAACAAAGAAATATAGAGGCATTGTTTATATCAAAAATAAACATCCACTTATTGATTATATAAGAAAATTAATCGTCCATAGAAGGCTGAAATCGATCGTGATTTAAGAGATCAACCATAAAAGATAAGAAATAATTGACCAAGGGGATTATATGTCATGATCATCCATGAGTGCTAGAAGACATGATTGACTATGAAAAGGTATTCAACCATAGAGATAGTGTTTCAAGTTATTAACAGGAAGATCAAGTCCTACTCTAAGTAAGAGTCTATAACATATTATACTTGTAAAAATTACAAATTAGTAAGAATACATGATTGCTAGGAAAGAGACATACTAATAGATATACAAATTGTATTAGGATTTTGTAAGCTCCTAGTTTCCATGGATAATTTTTATAGTTCACATAGAATTTGAATTATATACCAATGTAAATAGACCATTCAATTACCGAAAAAATGGTCATCTCTAGATGTTCACCTCTTATTTACAAATTAGTAAGAATACATGATTGCTAGGAAAGTTTCCATGAATAATTTTTAAAGAGCAAGGAATTGTAGTTCATATAGGATTTGAACTACATAACAATGTAAATAGACAAATCAAGTTATCATAAAAGATGATCATCTCTAGATGTACCCCTCTTATTTATGCAATTTACTATTACCTCTTGTTTTTTTTAATTATCTTTTATTTGTAATAATATATTTTTTTTTAGGAAATGAAATATTAGACACCCGTACCTTTTTTTTTTTAAGAATAACATATTGAACACTTATACTCCGTTTGGTTTGTGACAATGGTACTTCTTTTTCTTCGGAATTAAGTTTCTAAATTGTAGACTATTTATTTGTTTTGCCTGGAGTTAAGTTTCTATTATAGTTTTTTCTTCTATATTATTATTGGAAGAAAGAAACAAAAAACAGGTAGCAACTGATCAAGAAAATGATGCATCATATCAACAAATACCCGTGTGTGTATGGGTTGGTTTGGATCTTGGTCGTCATTAGGGCAACACCACATTTGTAGTAGCTGAAAATAGGCTCGGAAAGAACTGCAAGAGCATTCAGCATTTGGATACAAGAGATGGAAAATGCTATCATAAAATGTAGGGAAGATCTGCCAGAGGGTTGCTATTGAAATTTACGAAATTGTCGATCTTTGTACAGTCAAATGTCAATGACAGTTCTCGAGTTTGATAAACCTGGAGACAATAACTGGCGACTCGAGTACAGATATATGTAAATCTCCACATGAAAACATGAAGCCGTAAAGAAACAGAGATATCATCAAACAGATTTCTGTTTCAGAGGACTTGTGTTCATGGTGTAATAATCAGTTTTATCTTTGATAGCAAGATCCAATTGCAGTAATCAATTTTCATTCTTTTGACTATGACTCTCATTGTATCATGTGCATACAGCTTGAACAACCAGCCTGTTATTATCAACGCCAAAGCTATCTTCTACTCCAAATGTTGTTTTTGAGACGTTTATTGAACAACTCTCCTTTCCGATGCACGCCTGAAACACCAGAAAAACTTTCAGGAAGGGAAAAACAAATACCTAATGAATCATCATGTTGTTTGATTTGAAGCACCTTTTCAACTGCAGAAAAGCTACGACTGGCCTCAACGCTGCCTCTCTGGAATGAGCCGCAGCTGCTTCCCTGCGGGTCTCCAAAGCTGGCGTATTGGATATCTGAGATGATTCTTCGTCCACCGTTGCATGATAATTCTAATGTGGTTCCTTCATATGTATTTCCGCATATTGTTTCAGTTGCCGTAATCTGGAAAGAAACATCTGAAGGGTTTCCTCCGATTTCCTCGAACAAAATCAATGTGTTTGAGCCATTGTTGAGGAATGATCTTGGGACATGATACCTGATACAATGCCATCCTTTAAAACCTGATCTTAGGATAATAAGAGTAATGAATAATAAGAGCAGTTATTGATAACACAGTACCATCTTTGAGTTGGATTGCCACAATTTGACAGGCATTTGCCCTCCTTATATTGTCCACGGTAATCACATTTGCCATCGCATCCGTTGGGATCGGCAGTCAATATTGGCCAGAAGCGACCTAGACTATTCCCATTCACCCAGGCATGACCCTTGCCCATACCTTGCAAGTCCACCACCACAGGTTCGGTTCCTGATGGAGCCTGGAAGGTGGTCTAGACGAAGATACAATTTAAAACAATGATCATTGAACAAAATTCCGTTGGAAACTCGGACAAGAGTTGCTGACATAATTTTTCAAGACAATTAATTTTATATCAAATATCAACTGATCAAGAGGCATTTCGTTGGCATGAGGTGCTATTGAGGATTGAGAAGTATACCTTATACCAGGTCATGGCTCTCCCCACACGAAGATTACCTGAGACCCATTTGGCACGGCCTGAAGTTGGATCGTAGAATCGTCCCCCCTCACCATTCAATCCAACCTTAGGCCAAATAAATATAGATGATTAGGTCAATCATTATAAGCGTGCACAAAATCCATAGCTACTGGCAGCTTCCATATAATTTACCTTATAACTCCACTCCTTTGATGATAAATCAGTGGTGGTGTTGCCGCTGTCGATCAACTCAACGGGACCTCCTGCTATGCCTTCAGGTCCCTCATCAAAAAATTCACCATAGTTCTGTGTGGAAAAATAAGACAGGGAATTGTGTGAGAATTGCTTCATTGAATTTAAAGATGCTAATGGAAATTGAAGCTGAACTTGATAAACTGTGGGAACTATAGTAAGCATAAGTACAGTACCTGCAGTCCAACAGTGGCACTGAGCAAAGAAATAATGTTTGTCCCGGGCTTCAGCAAAGCAGGTTTCTCGAATGTGAAAGTGTAACCATGTTGGGAACCTGTTATATTTGGCCAAATCAGACGAGCATGAACGACCGTGCAATGATGATATCAATGTTGATGATTATCCTAAAGATTGATCTGAATTAAGTAAGATCTTACCTATCTCCTTCCCATTAACAAAAGCATGAAGGAATTGCCCTGAATACTTCACACGCAACGTCACATTTTTCGAGGCTGTCCCATTATTGTCAACGCTGTATTGCACAGATGAAGGTGGAGAATGACAACGACGGTGAAATATTTTCTAGGTGTCATCCCCATAGTAATTGAAGCGTAGCACAAGAAGAAATCAATTAATACCTAGTCATGTACCATAAGTAATCACTTTCATCATATGTTGCCGCCTTTTGTTCAAGAAGCTGAGTCGCTTTAAAGCCACCTTGTCCGTGGAGTGGGGCTTTAGTTGCCTCTGGTGCCCACTCCCAGGAGAGTTTTAGAGGTGTATCATTCTCATGTAATTTCTTTACGATCAAAGAGGTTTGGACGTTAACCTGTAAAAACAACTCTTAATCAATAAGCATGTCTTAATGTTCAAGTAATTTTAGAAATGAAAAAACAATAATGTCATAGGAAATGCTTTGGTTTTACCTTTGCAGTGTTGTAAGTTTCCTTGTTACAATCTTGAAGAATACTAACAGACCAAGCAGGCACAAAGTACTTTCCATCTTGTTGCAAGTCAACATCTAGATCATCCATTTTTGTGTTGCTCAGGAAACACAATTTCTACCCATCAATGTTGCTGGTGTACGTAGTCAGCTGATGATGTACATCATGAACTTGTATAAACTGATGCTTACTTCATTCTTGTTATATTGATATCTTATTTATTTTTTCACTTACCTCAACCCACCCATCTGAATATTTTGTTGTTTTCACTGTGCTGTTAGTAAGAATCTTCTCCCCCAGTTTGAGTGCTGCATGGAGGTTTTTGAGGTGTCCCCACTTGGGCTGGTTTAAATTTCCTGAAAGTTCAGATTGAAATTTTCTTATAGTGGTTAATCATAGTAGTGTTCAACAGAGAAAGGATCAATTGATACGTTTCGAGCACAAATCTTCTCAATTTTTTATGCCAGGAAAAACGTCATTAGAGGTGATGAAAGAGCAGACAAGTAATTTTCTGAACGCATGCTTTCAATATTGATGCAGGCATGTAAATGGTTAAATTAATTCAGTGATTACCGTATTCATCAAGTGGTGCATCATAGTCGTAAGATGTTGCGATAAATGGGCCTCCTGACGTGCGTCCAAAGTTGGTTCCTCCATGATACTGAAAATAATACAAACAAACAAAGAAACGAATAAAAGTAATCATTTGAAGAACACACATGCTTGAAGAACTGTCAGAACAGATTATGTTGGGGAGAGTTCGACCATGTAGTAGTTCTGCAACACTCCATTGTACTGGAAAAAGCGTGCCACTGAAAATGCTAAATCTTCGGCAGTCCTGTGTGGATCTTTTTGGCCCCATTTCTTGTACCTACAAGGCAAGTGTGTGGCAGGATTCAAACTCAGTGTGATTAATCGGATGAGTGTAGGGAAGAAAGCTGTGCTTACCATCCAGTCCAGTTTTCAGTCCACATTTTCGGACTTTTTGGATTGTTTGGTGTAAATGTATTGCAGTAGAATCCATTGCATGTGTTAATCTATTAGGGCAACATAAAAGAAAAGAAAAAACGAGTGATCAAAGATATCTACAGGATAAATGAAACTGAAATACAAATGATCAATAGCCCGATACAAAAAAGATAGAAGCGAAGAAGAAAATGCAATAAATACCACGGATGATGGAGCATCGCTCTGCTGGCACATAATCCAGGGTACACCAATATTTTGGGCTACAGCCATTTGTGCGCACCACTGAACGTATGATTTCCCTGCTTCCCCGTAAGGTCCCATGACATTTCCATATTCGTTCTCTATCTGATATATTCAAATATGTTTAGGAGTGAGATTAGAAGCAAGTAATGCGACTAGTAATATGTGTGAAATTGTGGATTAAAAAAGATGGCTGCAGGCCTGCAAACCTGTGCAAGAATTATAGGTCCTCCTTGCGATGCAAAAAGCTTCGCTTCTTTAGCCATGTTCACAATCTTGGTTGTAAAAGTCTGCATTTCATTCTGTACAAAGAAAAGTAAAGTTGAGATTGTAAAACAACCCATTCAATTCAATACTTCAATTCAATAGGTTATGTTTCTAGACTGGATTTTAATAATTTATATAATTCTTTAACACATGATAAAACTCTTAGAACATAAAATTTATTTATATCCATGTTATATTATATTTAATTTTTATTAAATAAAATGAGATTATAAAATAAAAATAGAGATAATAAGATTCAAATTCGTGAAAACTTAGTAAATAAAATTCTAATATTATATCAAAAAAATAAATTTAACCCACTAACTTAAACTTTTAAATAAAATATCAAAATATAATTTATATAATAATGTAATATAGATTATTTCTTGTTCATTATAATTGCCAAACAATAACAAGGAATGTAAGGAGACGAAAACAATAATAAATTTTGGACTTTTATCTCAACATTTATAAGCCCATTCTCTTGAGTTTGAGAAATTATTAGATAGGCCTGGCCATGGCCATGATGGACAACTATTTTTTTATAGTTTCCATAAGTGTGGTCCATGTCGTCGTGAGTCCCATGGATAAGGAGGGTCTAGCATAGTTCAACAGTGGGTTCATTAGGGCAAAAAAAAACAGAAGAAGTTGACAAATTCAAACCTTGAAAATCTCATTGTCTGTCCTGAATTTGATTTCTGGAATATTGTGTAGCCACACAGGGAAGCCCCTGGTAAAGTGGAGAACAAAAAAATAATATTGTAAATCCTGTAACAAGTCCACCATTGAAGAAATTAAAGCTTAAGAGGGACCAATTCGGTAAAAACTATACTTTCATGTGTTTATTACCCGTAGTTCCATTCAGCACAGGCATAAGGACCAATTCGGAGAATGCCATATAGCCCTGCTTCTTGCACTTTCTGGAAAAACTTTACAAAGTCTAGGTTGCCCGTGAAATTATACTGTCATGACAAAATCAAAGAATGGCACAATCGAGATTAAATGGTAGGCAAAGGCAGCCTCTCATCAGGCCGATCGAATATAAAAGCAGGTGAGTTTCCCACCTCACGACGGCGACGCTCATGTGCGTTCCAGAAAATGTATGTTTCAATCGTATCAAGTCCTCCTTCCTTTGCTTTCTGAATCAAATCTGACCACATCTGTAGACAAGACTCAATTAAGTGAGTATATATACCATATTTTAAGACTATGCAATGCTTTAATTAATTTTCTGCAACATTTTCTTTGTTCAATATATATATAATTACCTCAACAGTGCTACGAGGATAGTGAATTGATCCTGAGAGAATAATTTTTCTTTGGCCATTGATGATAACAGCACTAGAATCATATTCAACTGCTGCTGCTGCTGCTGCTGCTGCTGCTGAGCAGGAACCTATCAAACCTAAACTAGCAATGAGAAGAATACCAATCCAGGAACCCGGCATGTTTGCTTGTTCTCATAAAACTGAAAAATTCAGATATGTTTGCTTTGAGATATGTAGAGACTTGTATATATAGGAATGTATCAAGTCCAATACAGCGAAAAACTGATCTCTAAATTTTATCTATGTATAGGCAACCCCATCATTATCCACATTTTTAAGTTATCTAATTTGGGATTTTGAAGGAACGACTTCTACGGCTCTGGGATTTGTAGTTAGTCCGGAACTCATTTAGTTGCAGGAATGTCATTCCTTATATTATTGGCCAAATATAGTTTCCTTTGGAAGGGTACAATTGAATTTATGTTTTTTTTATAAACTAACTTGTATACATGACTAAACTACAATGTGGTTCGAATAAAAAATAATTTGAACGCGGAAAAAAAGTAAAGTTATTTCATATTATTATTAAATACAATTCAATGTACTAACCTTGAACCCTCTCGATCCAACATTTTGCTTACCCTTGATTTAAAATTAATTTGTGTAGAAATTGTCTTAACATGATCTAGTCAATTTAGTTGGCTTGACGAATCCAAAAGCAACCCAGATAATTGATTAAAAAAAACATTTTTTGGCTTTTAAAAAAAGTTCAAGATGATATTTTTTTTTAATATTAAGATAACAACATATTGGATCAATTAGGGTATCATACCTTAACCCACTACCCAGATCATGGACTCCACTGTATTCAATAACTTCGTTATTTTTTAAACTATTTTTTATTTTATGATATGATAATAAAAATAGACCCTCACAAAATTAAACACTAAATCAAATACAAGAACATTTGTTTGAGACTGTGATAACCTCAAAAAAAGCAAACCAAAACAAATTACGAAGATCAATTCAAAATAAACCAAATATTGAATGATGAAGTTGAAAGGAGAAAAAAAATGATTCAATTGAAAGAAAAAAAAAATCAAAAGATGGAACTTCTTAAATGCCAAAATTTCACATGCTTTAAAAACCTTACCAGAACCATTATGTGGCTGAACACCCCCATGTCTACAGGTCCTATGTTATTGAAACCTAACACCATGTTCATGATCAAAATCTTCAGCCTCCTCTTTTGCATTTTCAACTATAGATTCCGTTAAAGGAGAATTAGAAAAAAAAGTGAGATTAAGACTGCTTATTTTTCTGACATGATTATGATTTTACTTGTGTATAAGAAGATATATATTTTAACACTAATGAACTTGATCCTTGTATTCCTAGTGGTTGTGTTTCTTTATTACATGGTAACGAGGATATTTTTCCTGATAAGGTTTCTAGGTAAATTGTCACCTACTAAGGGAATTGAACATCAAATTAAGGCCATAAAAACATTTTCATATATGATAAAATAAAAGCAAAGTAATGAAAACATAGTGGTCGATGCACTATCGTAAAGATATGTACTTCTTTCAAGATTTATATAATGATTATGATGATGATGATTTTGGTATAGGTTATAGTTGTGTCAAGCTCAATCACAAGCCTGAATCTAGGTTTCTTAGAAAGGGTCGATTTGAATATTGATTTTTTCATATTTAAATTCATGGGATTCACATTAGGTAGTATCAAAGCAAGGCTCTAAAATCATTTTATATCCTTTTATCTTTTAGTTTATGCTTTATTTCATCGTTATTGTAATCTAGAACCTAATTGCTGCAAAGCTTTAAAAAAGCGTACTAATTATGATCTGGTTGTCTAAAATTAAAAAAAAAGGAATAAAGATCAAAGAAATTGCACAAAGACGAGAAGTAGGGTAAAGGTCGCAAAATTAAGGTTTTTTCACAAAACTTGGATTCAACAACTCAAATCTATTTTTTTATTCTTGGGATATATTGTTGTCATATCTTGACTTTTAGGGTTGGTTAGTTATTTTTTGTTAGGTTACTTCAAAAAATAAAATAAAAAAGTTAATAACAATCAATTTTGCATCAATTTTGCTTTCTTGATAGTTCCAGCTAGGTAAAAAAAAATATATTAATGTCTTTGCTTAGTTGGGTTATTTTGTTCTTATTTCATTAGTCCTCTTATTTTTATAACTTTTTTGTGTCTTTGTATCATTTATATTTTGCACAAATTCCCTTTGATATTTGCAATTCAATTTTCATAGTTTTTTATTGATAGTTTTTAGTTTTTATTGCTTCTTATTATTTTGGATTGAGCTATTAAGTGGTTAATTTTTCTAATTTATTGTTAATTAGTTCCTTAAAGAACTAAAATTGAGATTGGGTAGTAAAAGGCAAAAGGTGAGCTTATTATAGTGAAAAACCAAAATTTTATGTGAAAAACCAAAATGTTATATGAAATACGAGAGGAGTGACATCTACTAAGTGTAAACTCGTGAGGCAGCGTGTAAGGATATATTTTATCTTACTACTAACATGATTTTTAGATCTTAACGATGTCAATAAAAAGTTGATCATCACCACCGAGAGATAAGAATAATCTAGAATTGGGTTATTTGGCTATGCAATAATAATTAGAGTTGATGAAAATAAAGTTTGGAGTGGTTATAAATGGGATGGTTAGATTGAGAATCGAAGAAGCTAGCCTTCAAGATTGGCTAATCCGTAGAGGTCTAAAGGGTAGAAGACCTATGAGACAAGCTATTTCACTTTTAAATGAATATATAGACAAAAGTAAAGATAGAGAGGTTAAGGATTTTGATCATGAACATGATGCTAGGTTTCGGTAACATTGAACACTCGGACATGGTTAAGTTTTACCATGTGATTATTTTGGCTATAAGAGAACAAATAGGAAATATGATTTCTGTGATGTTGAGTATGCAGTTGATATAGAGGCTTTGGTGATTAGAAGATTGCTAATGTTCAAATTAAGGAGGATGATGTGGAGAAACAAATGAAGAACATTTTCCATGCTAGAAGCAACATAAATAACAAGGTATGTAGTATATATATTGATAGTGAGAGTTGTGCTAATGTTACTACTGCAACACTTGTTAAAAAGTTAAATCTAAACATCATTAAGCATTAAAGACCTTATAGACTTCAATTGTTGAACAAATATGGTGAAGTAAAAGTTACTAAATAAATTTTGATTTTTTTTTCGATTAGAAATTATAAGGATAAGGTTTTGTATGATGTGGTTTCTATGTATGCTACTCATTTACTGTTAGGGTATCCTTGGCAATTTGATTAAAAGGCTAAGCATGATGGGTTTTGAAACATATATTTTCTTGAAAATGATGGAAAAACTTTCAAACTTGTACTATTGTTATGTAGACAAGTTTATGAAGATCAATTAAGACTGAAGAAGAAGAAGAAGAAAGGTGAAGTTAAAAGTTCAAAACAATCATGCGAGGATGTGAGGAAAAGTGAAGTTAATAGGAGCAATGAGAGAATAATTTCTTAGGTTCTTGTAAATATCTTTTCTTTACAACCTTGCTAAACAAAGCCCAAGAAAAGAACTTTTTGTAGACTTATATCGTAAGCATTGTAAAGAGAGGACAATTATCATAACTCAATTTTAACCCCTCCTAATATATATATATATATATATATAAAGAGAAAAATCTTCTTGCCTAAAAAGAAACAAAAATTGCAAAAGAAAAATATATTTCACGCTTTTACTCTGATTTCAGTGATTTTCGTAAATTTTTATTATTTCAAGTGTTATTATTTTTCATCATTTTTGTATATTTTTGTTTTTGGGCAATCAAGAGAAAAAAAAGACAAAAATAATAATAACAATAAAGAAAATAAAATAAAAAAATGTGCAATTAAGGATAAAATTGAAAGAAATAATAAAAAAGGGTACAATTGGCAAAAAAAACAAAAAAACAATATGAATCCAAGAACTAAACTAGAGAAAACAAAGGAATGAGAAGGATGTAAAAAAGTGCAATTAGGGATTAAATAAAAAAAATTCTAAGAAAATTGTGTGATTGGCAAAGAAAATAAAAAATACAAATTCAATTACTAAAATGGAAAAACAATAAACTTGGAGGATCTATTTTGAAAAAAAATGAAACTTCCCCCTTTAAGTTAAATGGTGCTATTGCATGTAAATAAGAAAAGGTGTGCACCAAACAATGTTGTTTTGGTGCAACCTTGCACCATCTTCGTTTTTTTTCTACAGCACCACCCATTTTCCACCCCTGAATGATTGTATTTTATCCTCTCTAACACATCCTAAACACACCTATTTCTTTTCCTAACATCCCCTCCCTTATAAACATCCATCTCCATAATGAAAATACCCTTGAAATCGCTATAAAAAAAGGTTAAAGGAGGTTAGGCAATCATGATTTTTAACAGAAAAAATGACTTATAGGGATGGGATTTGTCCAATTGGAACCACTCAGGGAGGCTTTTAGAAGCCCTTCCCCTTCTATAAATAGATGAAGAAGAGAATAAAAATTTATTTTTAAATGTAGGTTACTATTCAAAATGAAAAATAAAGTACATTTAACTATTAATGCATGGTTATTATTCATCTATTTATTTTATTTTATTTTTATTGATTTCACATTCACATTATCTTCGTTTAGTAAATTGAGTGTTTGCATTTTTATGTTTGCATGTGCATGTAAAAATTCATTTTTGAAAGTAGGTTACTATTCAAAAATACAAAAAAAAAAAACATTTCATTATTCGGCATGGTTATTATTCACTTATGTATTTTTATTTTATTGACTTCATATTCACATTAGCTTCATTTTGCAAAACATGTTTTCACCTTTTTACATATGCATGTGAGTGCAAATTTTAGGAAATAGGTACTATTCACTCATGATTTTTTATTTTATTTTTATTATCTTTGTATTCACATTAGTTTTATTTTTTAAAATTGTACTTCCACCTTCTTATATATGCATATGCATATAAATATTTATTAAAAAAAAATGTTGATGAGTTTTCAATCAAGTTAGTGTCATGTTTTAATTAAGCTTAGGTTTTAATAGTTAGATCAACATGTCTTTTAGTTTTAGAGACCGACGTAGGCCTAGTATGATATTTTTAACCTTAAAACTAGCTTAATAATGAGTCGACCAACTTAACATCATTTTTTTATTGATCTTGGATTTTAATAGTTAGGTCAATGAGTCTCCTTGTTTTCAAGGATTGGTGTAGGCCTAGCATGATATTATAACCTTAAAGAGTCAACGAGTTTTTTTTTTAAATTAGGGACCAAAGTAGATTTATTATAACACTAGTTTCATCTCATTTTACAAGAATTTATTAAGTTGCAATACTCTATATCTAGGGTTTGATGTTAATTCAATGATCATCCACCAATAATAAATAACTTGTGAATAAGTTCATAAAATAATTGGATACTTAATGGCATACATGAAATTAATTTAGAAAAAAACATGACTAAAGTAATCCTTTTTTTTTTTATCAAATGTTAGAATTTTATAGATAAAAAAGTAAGACTAACTGGAAAACCAGCAAGCCATATACACACCTACACAGAACAAGCTAGTGGGAACAGGTTCCCAGCAAGCACAAAAAAAATATAACCTAAAAGAACAAACCATCAGTTATTTTAGGAACCTAAAAGCTACAGGTGCTAAGGATAACCGAGGAAAACAGCTGCCCTCCACAAACCACCAAGATAGACCATCAACACATAAATGCTTAAACGCCATTTACACAAAAACACCAGAAGCCATAAGCTAGAGATTATGAACCACCCGAGGACAAGCAAGTGGGCCCAGCAGCAAAGTGTTTCACGTGAAGCCAATATGCATGTACCATGCATTCACGTTGCAGCAATTATTAAGGAGAAAAACCATGATAAAGAGCTCAGCCATAAGCAAGAGAGCACAGCAACCCAAAGAAAAAACCTGGTGGGCCCTGCAGCTTAATTTTGTTACGTAAAACCAATATGCATGGACCATGTATACACGTTGCGACGATTCTCATGAATCATGAAGAAACCAAATCAGGGGATTCAGCAGCACAATGAAGAGACAACAGGCCACCTAATCAGCCTACATACAGAATTAAATGATCCTTTTCATAGAAATGAAAGACAATGTAGAAAATGATTTGAAAGCACCTGAACATTGTAGCACTCTCCTTAGACTGCCCATCAAAAACCCGCTTGTTTCTTTCCTCCCAAATGAGATACACCATGATACCCAGAGAAACTCGTCTCATCCCAGCCTCCAGGTTATTCTTCTGAGAGTGTAACCTACGAAATAGCACTGGTCAAAGTCTGCATGGTCCTCCCAATCCGCAGGCAAGATTTTATCATTGCTCATAGATGACATGTCCATTCACAGGCAAAAAAACAAATGACTATAGGACTCTTCCACTTGCCTACAGAACATACAATTGGGATCAGTAAGGACGAAAACCAACCTATCACGAGTCCTAAGCTTTCCTAGGACAGCCAGCCAGAGGATAAAACTGTATTTAGGCAGAGACCATTGTTCCCAAACCACTCAGCCCCATGAGACTGCTGAACCAATCGGTCTAAAGATATCATAGGCACAAGATAAAAAGAAACCTGCACTAGTAGACCAACTACTTAGCAGAGTAATACTCGACTCAGAGTCCTCACAGAGCTGTAAGAGGAGGTCTCTAACATAAATGATAGCTTTCCACAGTGGAGAAGAAGAGTGATGTGCATGAACAGCCAAATGGTGGCAGAGTTTAAACAAAAATGGTGAATCCAACGAATCCAAACTAAATCCGTTTTAAGATGAATATTCCATAATTGCTTGCCAAGAAAACTTATGTTACGAGCCCGAAGATCAAACAAGCCAAAACCCTTCTATGTCTTAAGCAAGCAAATAGACTTTCAGGCAACCAAAGCTGAGGTACTTCGTCTGATGTCACCTATCTAAAGAAAATTTTTGCAGATGCTAATAATGTTCCTCATTACAATGTTAGGGATAAGGAAGATATTGAGCCAGAATTGGACTTTCCCAAACAGAACAGACCGGACGAGCTCCAACTGACAAGCATATGTAAAGTGCTTGCCATTCCAACCTTAGACTGAAGATTTCAAGTCCTGCAAAAGTGGGGA
>Ga0325411_1001890_pt1 | contig 23469 bp, 27 predicted proteins | sample PopdelMetagenome_13_FD_206181 | JGI IMG/M metagenome (GOLD analysis project Ga0325411, IMG submission 206181) | Populus deltoides microbial communities from Bellville, Georgia, United States - Xylem-PdIQD-R4 | ecosystem: Host-associated > Plants > Phyllosphere > Stem > Wood/Secondary xylem... | reverse complement strand
TCAACTTTCAAAACTCTGAGATTGAAACTCACGCATCATAAATTCTCTTCAACCGATCAACCAACACATTGACTTCATCCTCAAAAAAAGTTTCAATCGAGACACATCATCATTAGTTCAGTTCCATGGAACCCCACTAGACATTGCATTGAGGGTCTAAACTCTCTGGTTTTTTTTTTAAGCAGTGTATATGCTGCACGTATCATGTGTAGATACACACACATGTATTATTAATCACGGATTTGAAATCTGTTCCCGCAGTTATGGATCTAATCTGCAATTATATTAGTTAATCGAGCATTGTAAATAAACTTGTTTATGTGTATTACACATGGCCTCTCATTTACTTGCCTCATCATTTAGAGTTTAGATAGTGGTGGAAATTCCGACCGGTGATATTCTGATATTTGTTTATTGAAAGCTAAGTACACTGAGACACAATATTTAATGTGGTTCAGCAAAATCACCAACATCCACGGGAGAAGTCAATATTATTAGAGACAGATAGAGAAAGGATTACAACATACATGGAGGAGGAGGATCATTTCACTCAAACTTTACTCCCAGCTCTTTCACACTGCTGCACATGGCAGCAGGGTTGCTACCCTTGGTAGCCTCTCACTTTCTCTCTTGGTCTCTCACATTCTGCACTCTCTCACTCAATTTTGCTCTCTTTCTCGGTGTCTATTTATAGGCAAGAATGGTGCCACCAGCTCCAGCTCTTCTTTAACAAAGGTGGCTGCCAGCCTTTGATATCTTGGATATGTGCACATGGTTGGTGTAACTCCAGCTGCAGCTTCTGCAATTGTCAATAGTTGTTGCACATTAATGACAACCAACCCAACAGATAGATCCAATCAAATCCTTAACCCTGACTGCACCAAGGACAAGAAACAATTTCACCACCAGCTAAGATTAAAAGGGCAATGCTTGGATGAGATTGCCCTTTATTCTTTACCACACTCTCGCCTGTTTGTCCTGGCTCCTCTGTGTGTGTGATGGAGTCATGAAAAACCTGGGCTTGAAGACATCGTGTGACTTGGTCTAGTTTGTTATTCTTGATTTGTTGAGCCAATTATATAAGATTTGGTCTAATTTGTTGCATTGTTATTAAATAAGCTTAGAGGTGGCATGATGGGTCTTTTTCTTATTTTCCAGCATTCATGATATTTCTGTTATTTCCTATCAAGTGGAAGGCTATATATATGGCCAAAATGAGTTCATTAAGATATGGAGAATTAAATCATCGAAACAGCTTCCTTTCTCCATCTATGAATTCTTATTATTATTATTATTATTATTATCATCATCTTCTTAAATTCTCATGTAACAGTGGCATCAGTGCCTAGTTCCAATCATGGACACTCATGGCAAAACAAATATGGAGTTCAACAATGAAGTCAATAAATCTTGGCACGACATAAATCAAGCTTTGATAAGGTGAACGTTGCCTTACAAGCAGTGTTAACAGAGCTTCAATCTCTCCGAACCACACGCAACCCAAACGCTAGCCCCTCTGAAATCAACCTTTTTGCTCATGAAGAGTCTTTGCCCCAAAATGCAACTCAATTGAATCCTGTTAATAACCATTCCCATCAACACCTCAAGTTATCCTTCTTAAAATTCAATGGAGATGAAGATCTACAAGGCAGAATAATACTTTGAGTTCACCAAGGGATGAATCCAAAATCTCATGGACCACTCACATGGGATGAATTCACCAAGTCTACGCAACTCAATCGACTATGACAACCTATCAGAATCTCTGACTCGTCTTATACAAAACACTATCGTGTCAGCTTACCAAGAAGTTTTTGAAAGGCTCTCCCACCAAGTTGATGGCTTGCTTGAAAGTTTTTTAATTGGTTGTTTTATTGCAGAGTCCCTCAAAATCAAACAAGCCACAAAATCAAACAAGCCACAAAAAATTTATTAATAAAAGGTGCCCTATTATGACCCCTCATAGCTGAAAAAAAGTACAGGAATTTTTTGGGTACCATCAATGTGTGTTAGCAATCATGGGTGATAATTTTTTGCAGCACAGGAACTTTCATGTTGAGCAACTCTATTACATCTAGAAAATAAGAAATTCTAACAGCTCGGAATGTGGAAAAAGCATTGTGCTATGATGAAAACGATAAATAGAAACCGTTGGAATAACTATCATTTTGACTATCATTAAATTTAATGATTTTTTGCAATTGATAGTCGATGTCTTCACTATTACTTGACGTAAAATTTCAAACAAAATCTATAAATAACTTTTCGCAGATTAAAAAAAAAAATTATAAATCAATAACATATTGACATTGATTAGATTAACAAAAGAAATATTATTTCAATAAAAAAATCAATTTTAAATTTAGTTTTAACATACATACGTTTGTGTAGAAACAAGAAATATTGGTGTATTCTTAGAAGACAAAAATTTCAATCGCTAAGGGGATGTTTGTTTTGAGTAAAGCATTTGTTTATTTTGAGTAAAGTATTTTACGTATGCAAAAATATTTTATTATTTTGAGTAAAATATTTGCACATATAAAAATATTTTGTGATATTTAATAAATAATAATGTAAAAAAATAAAATAATATTAATGATAATATGTTATAATGATAAAATAAAATTGATGCTACATATAAGATGAGCGTGGGGTGGTGACATAATGATATAGTTGATGGCAATAACAATTATGACGATGATGATGATGGAGGTTTTTAAATTATTATTATTATTATTATTATTATTATTATTATCTTTATCTTGTGAAATATTTTAAGAGTTGAAATTCTTTTTATGAATGAACTAAATCTAAAAATTAATTATAAAATATTAAAAAAACATAGAAAAATATTTTTTTAAAAATATTTTATATAAAACGAATTCCTTACAAGTGAGTTATCTAAAACAAAAGAGAGATAAACCAAGGCATGTGCCTAAAATAACTTCTCTACCAAATAAATTACACTAATGTGATTTTTGTCATCGACAATATCATTATATCATTAATAATAGTAACAAAAATAATAATAAATAAATTTAAAAAGTATTGTCCGGGTCAAAACAACAACAAATAAATTTAAAAAAGTATTGTCCGGGTCAAAATTGGGTTAACACATGAAACTTGTGGCCTGACATATGAGATAGTGATAATATTATAGAATGATAATATCAACAAAAATCATTTGTAAAAAAAGATCTAAAAAAAATCTAAGTCAATCGGGCTCAATTTTTCAAACCAGTGACCTGAAAGTTTAACAAAACCCGGTCAATAAAATGTTGAGGGTTAAAATAAAAAATGAAAGTTCTGATAAAAGAGGATTAAAAACAAAACAAATAGCAATAAAAAAAATAAAGATCAAATATGACATAAAATAAGATGAACTAAAATATTGAGGGATGCAATTGAAGACAAAATTCAATTAAAGAAATAATATAAAATATTTAGGGAAGCAATTTAAAAAAATAAATTAAGAGAATGATATAAAAATATTGAGGGATGCAATTTAAAAATTTATCCAATTAATAAAATGATATAAAATATTGAGAAATGCAATTGAAAAGATAATGTAATTAAGAAAATAACTAAAAAAACCAAAATCAAAAGAAAAAGGACCAAATCTAAAAGGTGAAAAAATTAAAGTAGAAATAAATTGAAAAAATTTCAAATTCTATGGATACTCTAAAATAAAACAAATAGTATTAAAAAAACATGAATAAAACTTGAAAGAAAAATAAATTGAATGACTACTTTGAAGATATGCAATGTTGGCTCTGAAACCGAGAAGGAGAGAGGTAAGAAAAAATGAAAAAAATAACCACCAGTGCAAAACCCGATATATTTTAGTCACTCGTGCTACCCAGGAATAGAGGTCAAGCCATGAAGATTGAAATGCTATCATGAAAGCTAGAGTTTGGCCTCTGTAAGGCATCAAAAGCGTTGTTCGAAAATAACAAGAGAATTCGCACGCGTTTGTGTTAGCCCCACACTCAACCCTTTTTTTCATATTAAATAATTTCTTATCTATGCAAAAATAAAAAACTACCACTAGTCTAGCTGTATAACCAAAAAAAAAAAAAAATCTAAAATAAAAGAATAAAAATACCTCTTAACCCAAGGCAAAGACAATTCCGATTTGAGAGGAGAAAGTGAACAATAATGTAATAGGGTGATCTCCTCCTACCGGATGAAAGGAATAAATATGAAATGAAATGGTTTGTCATTTTTTTTTGTCAAGGATTTGCATTTGTATTCTCTATTGGATGCTTTAGAATTCAGCATAAGCGTCTCTGAGGGCCAATCAATCATCCCTGCTACCCCCAATTTTAGTCCTCATCCAATGAATTAATCATCAAATGACTTAATCTATAGTTTTAGGTGAAGAAAACTTAAGGATGACAAACACTACTGTGATCATTCCCGCACACAAGTATAAGTTTCATGCTGTAGCCACAACAGCAGAACCACAACCTATGAAGCATTCGAGATAGGGCTCATGTCGTCTCACAAGGGTAACCTTATCCAGGCATCACGCACGCACCAGAGCTAAGAGGAGGAGAAACAAACTACTGAGATGTGCAACGAAAAGTTTTAAAGATTGAGTTGTGACAGTACAGAAGTTATAAACGCCAAAGCGCAACTGGGTGCCTTAGAAGAAGCCCAGTCGGAGGATTTATTGGGCCAAACGGGAATGACACAACACTTGCAAACGGGAAAAAACAGGTAATTCGAGCTACATCGGAGACTTCCCATCTACACAGGCGTCAAAAAATTGTTTCCCGAATCCAATGACACAAGGAATGCCGAATAATATGGGGAAAAAAGGTCCTATCAATGCCTTATGCTGCTTGAAGGACTTCAAACGATTAAATCAACGAATGACATTACCAGAGACCCTTTAACTCAATGAGTCATCCATTCTCTTTGCGGCTGGGGAAGGGGAAAAAACAGCACCAAAAGTGAAATGACAACATTTTGGCCAAGTCAGCAACTAGATTGAACGAGTATAGGAAGAGTGCCTGGTGTGTCTGTAACACACCGCTAACAAATATTTAATAAAAATTTTTAAAGCTGAGTTAAATTTAACAAAATAAAATTTTATTTTATTAATTCAAACTAATTAAAACTTTAGAGACTTAGTTTTAAACTAAAAAAATATTTAGCCTCTTTAATTTCTTCTAAAAAATATTATTTTTTCTTAATTATCTGACTTAATTTTTTATTAAAATAAAAAATTATAATTATTTATTGACATATATAATTCTTAATTAATTTTATTAAATATATATAAATTTTTTAATTTGCATTTATAGTTTTCCTTGGTGATAGAAAAAAGAGAGAGTTAAGAATGCCCCCACCTTTTGGATAAATAAATTGAGATATATTTTTAAATATTTTTTAAATAAAATAAAAGTACTTCGTTCTAACACAAACAATTTTGTCTGTGACATTATATCAAGAAACCTGTCTTTCATAAAAAAAACCTTCAAAATCTCCATAATGCAATTCCTTGAAAGCGAGTATCCTCTCGAATTCAAGATCAGAGCCCTCAAGGCCATGAGTTGTTACCCATTGAAGGCCAACCTTGCAAGCCTCATAACATTCCAAGAAATGAATAATGTAGTTCACCAAGAAATAATTACCTTGCAGAACTTGGAAACCTCAATGACCATACAAGAAGTTATTCCGTGTTTCAATGGTGATCAGAAGAAGATAGACTTCAATATATCCAGCGGAGTTACAACTAATATGAAAGAACTTGAAGAGCCAATAACAAAGACTTTCAAGAAACCTTGGGTTTCTTGAAAACTATACTGGCCAAATATCATCATGAAGTGAAACATATGATTGTCTTGGTTATTTTTATCGCCGCCCTGGATTACAGTTTTAAGCACGAGGAACCATATTTTCAGTTGTTTACATTGGCTGACAAATTGAATCTTGGACTAGTCTTGAAATTCAAACAAGAAGAAGGCCAATTTGTTGTGGCTAGATATGTGCTCAATCACCCAGCTGCATTTTACAAGATAATCCTCAATGCGAATAAATCAATAAAGTTAGAAAAGACTCTTAAAATGCTGGCTTTTGTTGAATGTGGTGAAGGGGATCCAGAGATGATCACTTTGATTGGTGACTACCTTGAAGATTTTTTCAAACTCGTCAAAGACAAGCTGTTATTCTCATTGTATATTGGAATATGCAAAGTTACTGGTTTACTTCCCCCTTGGTGTTTGACAAAGCTACCACATCATCTGTAAGAACAGATATTTGATTTATTGAACCTGTTAGAAATATTTTAAGATTGAAATAAATAAGGAGCTGGCTTAGGGGCTTGAAAACACTATTTTTAAGGTGTTTGTTTGTCTCACACAGATACAACACCTCCAGGATACAACTAAGCCCTCTAAACCTCTTAAACAATGAGAAGATAAGATAAAGAAAAGAAAATACATTTATTATTGTCTATTTGTTTTCTGTGTAGCAACATTTTTAATAGACTTGAAATATCATAATGAAACATTATGTCTTTAATATTATAACTGTTGATATGACTGCTAATGAAATAGTTATACTTTAAATTAAACTGAATAGTTGATATTCAGTTTTATCTCAACAGACACAAATATCAAAATTAATTATAAAATTTAATTCAAGGATGAATTCATCTCATTACAAAATTTAATTCAAGGATGAATTAATCTCACTGACATATTAAGTTCTAAGTTTCAAGTGTCCAAGTGTCATCTTTTGATATTATAAATATCCATATAATAGCATCAGGAAGCCCACTAGGAGAGTTGTTTCACCATGGCTTAATTTATTATACAATATAAACCCACACTTATAAACATTAGGAGATAATGTTTCTTTCCAATATGGAATAGACAACTTTTCTTTCTTTATTCATTTACAAACTACACTAACAATCCCCCACTAGTTTGTAATGAATGTCTTTTCATTAGATAGAATTATGCTTACAGGAAGGTATTTTGCAATTTAAACCTTCAATTAGTGTAAGAACTTGAATCCTACTAAAGTTATTGGTGTCCACAGATTAAACCAAAACTTTTGTTGTAGAATAAAAATACTACACACATAATACTATCCAAACTCTTAAAAAGGTTTACAACTGTTTAACATTATTATGGCCATGTGTTAAAATCTTATTTTTCATGAATATTTACAAGACAAAACCCTAACTCTTGTCAAAAGCGGCACCGCTTTTATATTCATATAAGTGGAATTATACATGTCTCCATTACATTAAATACGAACTTTAAATGCCATTAAAAGCTTACGCTCATCCTCCTTTACGTCATAGAACATACTAAATACTATTAGAATAGGGTCTCAAATTAATTATCAGTGTCCAACATATACTAAACAATAACTTGTTATTACCCATTAAATTTGGAGATAAGCTTCTTGCTGATCTGAAGTTAGGTTCCTATTACCGGTATCTTTAATAACGGGTTTCAACTCCATTCCATTAGTTGTTTTCCGTACCATGTCTATAGATAACCCTTTTGTGAGTGGATCCGCTAAATTATTTACAGACTTCACATAGACAATGGTGATTACCCCATTTGTAATCAACTCTCGAATATATCCATATCGAATGCTTATATGTCTTGATTTACCATTGTAAATGTTACTATAAGCTCGAGACATAGTTGCTTCACTATCGTAGTATAAAGAAATAATTGACATAGGTTGTGGCCAAAACTTAATATCAAACAACATATTTCTTAGCCATTTTGCTTCTTTACCTACAGTAGCTATATTAATAAATTCTGATTCTATGGTAGAATGAGAGCTGCACATTTGTTTCTTAAATGCCTAAGATATTGCACATCTTTCAAGTGAGAAAATCCATCATGATATGGACTGATTATCACTTGAACTAGTCATTCAACTTGCATCACTATATCCTTCTATCATAGCTGGAAAATCAGAATAAAACAAGCCCAAATTGATCACTCCTTTTAGGTAACCAAAGACTCTTGCAATAGCCTTCTAATGATCTGTATTCGGCTTGCTTGTATATCTTGATAACTTGCATATAATAAAAGCTATATTTGATCTTGTACAATGCATAACATACATAAGACTTTTAATGACACTATTATATTCTAGTTGTGCTACAGCTTTATCATAATAATCATTCAACTTCATGCTAGAGTCAAATGGGGTGTTAGCCTTCTTTATATTGAGATGCTTAAATTTATCAAGCATTTTCTCAATATAATATGATTGATTAAATGCATAACCGCTTCTATGTTTTTTAACTTTAATACCTAAAATTATATCTACTTTACAAAAATCTTTTATTTTAAACATAAAAGTGAGATACCTTTTGGTTTCAACTATTTCAATCATATTGGTGCTAAATATTAACATGTCATCTACGTAGAGACAAATAATTACACCAAAATCTTTTGTAAATTTGAAATACATACACTTATCAGCGCCATTGTGATGAAAACCATTCAACAAAATTGCCTTGTCAAAATTTTCATGCCATTATTTCAGAGATTGTTTTAATCCATATCTAGACTTTACCAATTTACAGACTTTTGTTTTTTATTTTTGGGAAGTAAAAAACCCTCAGGTTGCTCTATATACCTTTCCTCCTTTAAATCTCCATTTAGGAAAGTTGTCTTTACATTCATTTGATGAACATATGATTTATAAATTGATGTTAATGCAAATAAAACTCTAATTGATGTAATTCTTGCCACTGGAAAATAAGAGTCAAAATAATCAATACCATGCTTTTGAGTAAAACCCTTGGCAACTAATCTTGCCTTGAGGTTTGTATAGAACAATCACATTAGTTTCAAAATCCAAAATCCTATAAGCATTTGAAATACTATTTGCATTTATAATTTTTCTTGGTGGTAAAAACAAAAGTTAAGAATGCCCATACCTTTTCGATAATAAATTGAGATATATTTTAAACTATTTTTTTTAGATAAAATAAAATAACTTTGTTCTAACACAAACAATTTTGCCTCTGATATTATATCAAGAAACCTTTTTTCATAAAAGAATGCTTCAAAATCACTACAATACAATTCCTTGAAATCGAGCATTCTCTCGAATTCAAGATCAGAACCATCAAGGCATTAGGTTGCTACCCACTGAATGTCAACTTTCCAAGCCTCATAAAATTCCAAGAAATGAATAATGTAGTTCACCAAGAGCTAAATACCTTGCAGAGCATGGGAATCCCAATGACCATACAAGAAGTTATTTTGTGTTTCAATGGTGATCAGAAGAAGATAAACTTCAAAATATCCAGCAGAGTTAAAGCCACTATAAAAGAACTTCAAGCGCCAACTAACAAAAACTTTAAAGAAACCTTCGGTTTCTTGAAAACTATACTAGCCAGGTATCATCATGACATGAAACATATGAGTTGTCTTGACTATTTTGATCGCCGCTCTAGATTATGGTTTTAAGGAGGAGCCATATTTTCAGTTATTTATATTGGCTGACAAATTGAGTCTTTGGCTCGTCTTGAAATTCAAACAAGAAGAAGGCTAATTTGTTGTGGCTCGATATATGCTCAATCACCCAGCTGCATTTTACAAGATAGTCTTCAATACGAATGAATCAATAAAGTTAGAAAGGATTCTTAAGATGCTGACTTTTATTGAATGTGGTGAATGGGATCCAGAGATGACAACTTTGTTCGGTGACTACCTTGAAATTTTTTTCAAACTCCTCAGAGACAAGCTGTTATTCCCATTGCACATTTGAATTTGCAAAGTTACTGGTTTACTTACCCCTTGGTGTTTGACAAAACTACCAGATCATCAGCAAGAACAGATATTCGATTGACTAAACCTGTTAGAAATATTTATTGGATAAATAAATTGAGATATATTTTTAAGTATTTTTTTAAATAATAAAATAAATGCACTTCGATCTAAAAGAAACAATTTTGCCTCTGATATTATATCAAGAAACCTCCCTCTTTTTTCACAAATGAATCCTAAAAAATCCCCACAATGCAATTCCTTGAAAGGGATCATTCTCTCAAATTCAAGCCTCAAGGCCATTGGTTGCTACCCTCTAGAGGACAACCTTCCAAGCCTCATAACATTCCAAGAAATGAATAATGTAGTTCATTAAGAACTAAATACCTTGCAGAACTTGGGAATCCCAATGACCATATTAGATGTTATTCTATGTTTCAATGATGATCACAATAAAATAGACTTCAATATATCCAACAGAGTTCAAGCCAATATGGAAGAACTTGAAGTGCCAACTAACAAAAACTTTGAAGAAACTTTGGGTTTCTTGAAAACTATACTAGCCAGGTATCATCATGACATGAAGCATATGGATGTCTTGACTATTTTTATCGCCATTCTAGATTATGGTTTGAAGTAGGAGCTGAATTTTCAGTTGTTTACAATGGATGAGAAATTGAATCTTTGGATCGTCTTGAAATTCAAACAAGAAGAAGGACAATTTGTTGTGGCTCGATATGTGATCAATCACCTAGCTGTATTTTACAAGATAGTCCTCAATGCGAATGAATCAATAAAGTTAGAAAGGACTCTTCAGAAGTTGGCTTTTATTGAATGTGGTGAAGGGGATCCAGAGATGGCAACTGTGGTCGGTAACTAGCTTGAATATTTTTTCAAACTCCTCAGAGACAAATTTTTATTCCAATTACATATTAGAATATGCAAAATTACTAGTTTATTTACCCCTTAATGTTTGACAAAGCTACCAGATCACCTGCAAGAACATATATTCGATTCACTAAACCTGTTAGAAATATTTTTTGGATAAATAAATTAAGATATATTTTTAAGTATTTTTTTTAAATAATAAAATAAATGCACTTCGATCTAACATAAATAATTTTGCATCTGATATTATATCAAGAAACCTCCCTCTTTCCATGGGTTGCTACCCACTGAAGGTCAACCTTCAAACTCTCAGAACATTTCAAGAAATGAATAATGTAGTTCACCAAGAACTAAATACCTTGGAGAACTTGGGAATCCCAATGACCATACAATAAGTTATTATGTGTTTCAATGGTGCTCACAATAAAATAGACTTCAATATATCTAGCGGAGTTAAAGCCAATATGGAAGAACTTGAAGCGTCACCTAACAAAAACCTCTTGATTCAAGTTGCTGGTTTACTTTCCCTTGGTGTTTGACAGAGCTACCAGATGAATTGCTAGAACATATATTTGATTTACTAAACATAGATGGCATTGACTCAATAAGCCAGGCGGATCCCAAATTATCGACTTTGGTTCAGGAAAATGGATTTTATAAAAAGAAGGCTTGAAGAGTTTAATGCTGCATGGAATGACCAATGGAATTCAGTTATCTACGGTATTGGGATGAGGTCAGCTCGCCACGTATCGCTTGAGTAAGCTTTTCTTTTCATGACATGCTTAGGTTATTCATTTTTTCATGTTTCAATTCTAGACATGAAATTAATAAAGTGACATATGGTTGTCTTGGCTATTTTGATCGTCCCCCTGTATTACAGTTTTAAGGAGGATGAGCCATATTTTTAGTTGTTTATGTTGGTTGACAAGTTGAATCTTGGGCTCGTCTTGAAATTTAAAGAAAAAACAGGCTAATTTGTTATGGATGGATATGTGTCCAATCATCGAGGTGCATTTTACTAGATAGTCTTCAATACAAATGAATCAATGAAGTTAGAAAGGACTCTTAATATGCTAGCTTTTATTGAATGTGGTGAAGGGGATCTAGAGATGATCACAATAGTCAGAGACTACCTTGAATATTTTTTCAAACTCATCAGAGACAAGTTGTTATTCCCATTAAATATTGGAACATGCAAAGTTGTTGGTTTACTTTCCCTTGGTGTTTGACAGAGCAACCAGATGAATTGCTAGAACATATATTTGATTTACTAAACATAGATGAAATTGACTCAATAAGCCAGGCGGATCCCAAATTATCGGCGTTGGTTCAGGAAACTGGATTATATAAGAAGAAACATTGAAGAGTTTCATGCGGCATGGAATGACGACTGGAATTAGGATATGTGAGGGATTGGGATGAGGCTAGCTCGCCATGCATCATTTGAGTAAGCTTTTCTTTTTATGGATAGTTATGTCATTTATTTTTTGGTGTTTGAATTCTAGACATGGAATTAAGAAAGTGATATATAGTTGTCTTGGTTATTTTCATCGTCACCTTGTATTACGGTTTTAAAGAGGATAAGCCATATTTTCAGTTGTTTATATTGGCTGACAAGTTGAATCTTGGGCTCGTCTTTAAATTCAAAAAAGAAGCAAGCCAATTTAGTGTGGTTGGATATGTGCGCAATCACCCAGTTGCATTTTACATGATAGTCCTCAATGTAAAAGAATCAATGAAGTTAGAAAGGAATCTTAAGATGCTAGCTTTTGTTTAATGTGCTGAAGGGGATCCAGAGATGGGCATATCGATCGGTGACAACCTTGAAGACTTTTTCAAACTCGTTAGAGACAAGTTGTTATTCCCATTACATATTGGAACATGCAAAGTTTGTGGTTTACTTTCACTTGATGTTTGACAGAGCTACCAGATAAATTGCCAGAACAGATATTTGATTTACTAGACATAGATGGAATTGACTCAATAAGCCAGGCCGATCTCAAATTATCGACGTTGGTTCAGGAAACTGGATTTTTTAAGAAAAGGCTTTATGAGTTTCATTCGGCATGGAATGATGAATGAAATTGGGATATGTGAGACATGGGGATGAGGCCATCTCGCCACATATAATTTGAGTAAGCTTTTCTTTCTAGGGCATGCTTAGGTTATTCATTTTTTGGTGTTTCAATTCTAAATATGGAATTAATAAAGTGACATATGGTTGTCTTGGTTGTTTTGATCGTCGCCCTGGATTACGGTTTTAAGGATGATGAGCCATATTTTCAGTTGTTTATGTTGGCTGAAAAGTTGAATCTTGGGCTCGTCTTGAAATTCAAAAAAGAAGCAGGCCAATTTGTTGTGGCTGGATATGTGCCCATTCACCCAGCTGTGTTTTACAAGATAGTCCTCAATAGAAATGAATGAATGAAGTTAGAAAGGACTCTTAAGATGCTAGCTTTTGTTGAATGTGGTGAAGGGGATCCAGACATGGGCACATTGGTTGGTGACAACCTTGAAGACTTTTTCAAACTTGTCAGAGACAACTTGTTATTCTCATTGCATATTGGAACATACAAAGTTTATGGTTTACTTTCCCTTGGTGTTTGACAGAGCTACCAAATAAATTGCTAGAATAAATATTTGATTTAGTAAACGTAGATGGAATTGACTCAATAAGCCAGGCTGATCTCAAATTATCGACGTTGGTTCAGGAAACTAGATTGTCTACGAAAAAGGCTTTATGAGTTTCATGCGGCATGGAATGATGAATGAAATTGGGATATGTGAGACATAGTGATGAGGCTATCTCGCCACGTATCATTTGAGTAAGCTTTTCTTTCCAGGGCATGATTAGGTTATTCATTTTTTGATGTTTCAATTCTAGACATGGAATTAATGAAGTGACATATAGTTGTCTTGGTTATTTTGATCATCACCCTGAATTACAATTTTAAGGAGGATGAGCCATATTTTCAGTAGTTTACGTTAGCTGACAAGTTGAATCTTGGGCTCGTCTTGAAATTCAAAGAAGAAGTAGGCCAATTTGGTGTGGCTGGATATGTTCTCAATCACCCAGCTGCATTTTACAAGATAGTCATCAATGCAAATGAATCAATGAAGTTAAAAAGGAATCTTAAAATGCTAGCTTTTGTGGAATGCGGTGAAGGGGATCCAGACATGGGCACATTGGTCGATGACAACCTTGAAGACTTTTTCAAACTCGTTAGAGACAAGTTGTTATTCCTATTGCATATTGGAACACGGAAAGTTGCTGGTTTACTTTCCCTTGGTGTTTGACAGAGCTACCAGATGAATTGCAAGAACAACTATTTGATTTAGTAAACATAGATGGAATTGACTCAATAAGCCAGACCAATCTCAAATTATCGATGTTGGTTCAGGGGACTTGATTCTTTAAGAGGATGGCTTGAAACGTTTCATGCGGCATGGAATGATGAAAGCAACAGGGATATCTAAGGCATTGGGATGAGGCTAGCTCGCCACGTATCATTTGAGTAAGCTTTTCATGGCATGCTTAGGTTATTCATTTTTCGTGTTTCAATTCTAGACATGGAATTAATGAAGTGACATATGGTTGTCTTGGCTATTTTGATCGTCGCCCTGGATTCGGTTTTAAGGAGCATGAGCTTTATTTTTAGTTGTTTATGTTGGCTAACAAGTTGAATCTTGGGCTCGTCTTGAAATTCAAAGAAGCAGGCCAATTTGTTGTGGCTGGATATGTGACCAATCACCCAGTTGTATTTTATAATATAGTGCTCAATGCAAATGAATGAATGAAGTTAGAAAGGACTGTTAAGATGCTAGCTTTTGTTGAATGTGGTGAAGGGGATCCAGAGATGGCCACTTTTGTCGGTGACTACCTTAAATACTTTTTCAAACTCGTCAAAGACAAGTTGTTATTCTCATTGCATATTTGAATATGCAAAGTTGGTGGTTTACTTTTCCTTGGTGTTTGACAGAGCTACTAGATGAATTGCTAGAATAGATATTTGATTTACTAAAAAGAGATGGAATTGACTCAATAAGCCAGACCGATCTCAAACTATCGACGTTGGTTTAGGAAATTGGATTGTTTAAGAAGAAGGCTTGATGAGTTTCATGTGGCATGGAATGACGAATGGAATTGGGATATGTGAGGCATTTGGATGAGGCCAGCTCGCCAAGTATCATTTAAGTAAGCTTTTCTTTCTAGGGCATGCTTAGGTTATTCATTTTTTGGTGTTTTAATTCTAGACATGGAATTAATGAATTGATAAATGGTTGTCTTGGCTGTTTTGATCGTCGCCCTGGATTACAGTTTTAAGGAGGATGAGCCATATTTTCTATTGTTTATGTTTGCTGAAAAGTTGAATCTTGGGCTCGTCTTGAAATTCAAAGAAGAAGCAGGCCAATTTGTTGTGGCTGGATATGTGCCCATTCACCCAGCTGTATTTTACAAGATAGTCCTTAATGGAAATGAATCAATGAAGTTACAAAGGACTGCTAAGATGCTAGCTTTTGTTGAGTGTGGTGAATGGGATCCAGACATTGGCACATTGGTCGGTGACAACCTTGAAGACTTTTTCAAACTCGTTAGAGACAAGTTGTTATTCCTATTGCATATTGGAACATGTAAAGTTGTTGATTTCCTTTCCCTTGGTCTTTAACAGAGCTACCAGATGAATTGTTAGAACATATATTTGATTTAGTAAACATAGATGAAATTGACTCATTAAGCCAGACCGATCTCAAATTATCAATGTTAATTCAGGAAATTAGATTGTCTAAGAAAAAAGCTTGATGAGTTTCATGTGACATGGAATCACGAATGAAATTGGGATATTTGAGGCATTGGGATGAGGCTAGCTCGGAACATATCATTTGAGTAAGCTTTTCTTTTCAGGGCATGCTTAGGTTATTCATTTTTTGTGTTTTAATTCTAGACATGGAATTAATGAAGTGACATGGTTGTCTTGGCTATTTTGATCATCGATCTTTATGGTTTTGAGGAAGATGAGCCTTATTTTCAGTTGTTTACATTGGGAGACAATTTGAATCTTGGGCTCGTCTTGAAATTCAAAGAAGAAGCAGGCCAATTTGTTGTAGCTGGATATGTGACCAATCACCCAGTTGTATTTTATAATATAGTGCTCAATGCAAATGAATGAATAAAGTTAGAAAGGACTGTTAAGATGCTAGCTTTTGTTGAATGTGGTGAAGGGGATCCAGAGATGGCCACTTTTGTCGGTGACTACCTTAAATAGTTTTCAAGCTCGTCAAAGACAAGTTGTTATTCCCATTGCATATTTGAATATGCAAAGTTGGTGGTTTACTTTTCCTTGGTGTTTGACAGAGCTACTAGATAAATTGCTAGAATAGATATTTGATTTACTAAACAGAGATGGAATTGACTCAATAAGCCAGGCCGATCTCAAACTATCGACGTTGGTTTAGGAAACTGGATTGTCTAAGAAGAAGGCTTGATGAGTTTCATGCGGCATGAAATGACGAATAGAATTGGGATATGTGAGGCATTGGGATGAGGCCAGCTCGCCAAGTATCATTTAAGTAAGCTTTTGTTTCTAGAGCATACTTAGGTTTTTCATATTTTGGTGTTTTAATTCTAGACATGGAATTAATGAATTGACATATGGTTGTCTTGGTTGTTTTGATCGTTGCCCTGGATTAAAGTTTTAAGGAGGATGAGCCATATTTTGTGTTGTTTATGTTTGATGAAAAGTTGAATCTTAGGCTCGTCTTGAAATTCAAAGAAGAAGCAGGCTAATTTGTTGTGGCTGGATATGTGCCCATTCACCCAGCTGTATTTTACAAGATAGTCCTCAATGGAAATGAATGAATGAAGTTAGAAATGACTGTTAAGATGCTAGTTTTTGTTAAATGTGGTGAAGGGGATCCAGACATTGGCACATTGGTCGGTGACAACCTTGAAGACTTTTTCAAACTCGTCAGAGACAAGTTGTTATTCCTATTGCATATTGGAACATGTAAAGTTATTGGTTTTCTTTCCCTTGGTGTTTGACAGAGCTACCAGATGAATTGTTAGAACATATATTTGATTTAGTAAACATAGATGGAATTGACTCATTAAGCCAGATCAATCTCAAATTATCGATGTTCGTTCGGGAAACTGGATTGTCTAAGAAGAAAGCTTGATGAGTTTCATGTGACATGGAATGACGAATGAAATTGGGATATTTGAGGCATTGGGATGAGGCCAGCTCGGAATGTATCATTTGAGTAAGTTTTTCTTTTCAGGGCATGCTTAGGTTATTCATTTTTCGTGTTTTAATTCTAGACATGGAATTAATGAAGTGACATGGTTGTCTTGGCTATTTTGATCGTCAGCCTTGATTACGGTTTTAAAGAGGATGAGCCTTATTTTCAGTTGTTTACATTGGTAGACAATTTGAATCTTGGGCTCGTCTTAAAATTCAAAAAAGAAGCAGGCCAATTTCTTGTGGCTGGATATGTGTCCAATCACCTAGCTGCATTTTACAAGATAGTCCTCGATGCAAATGAATCATTGAAGTTAGAAAGGACTCTTAAGATGCAAGCTTTTGTTGAATGTGGTGAAGGGGATCAATAAAAGGCCACTTTGGTCGGTGACTACCTTGAAGATTTTTTCAAACTCATTAGAGGCAAGTTGTTATTCCTATTGCATATTGGAATATGCGAAGATGCTGGTTTACTTTATTTTGGTGTTTGACATAGCTACCAGATGAATTGTTAAAATAGATATTTGATTTACTAAACATAGATGGGATTGACTCAATGAACCTGGCGGATCCCAAATAATTGATGTTGGTTCAGGAAACCGGATTTTATAAGAAAAAGGCTTGAAGAGTTTCATGCGGCATGTAATGATGAATGGAATTGGGATATCTAAGCCATTGGGATGAGGCCAGCTCAGCAAGTATCATTTGAGTAAGCTTTTCTTTTCATGGCATGCTTAGTTTATTCATGGAATTGGGATATCTAAGCCACTGGGAAGATGCAAAGTTGCTGGTTTACTTTTCATTTCTTTGGGCAAAGTACTTCGGTTCTGGATAAATTTTATTTTCAAGAAGATACAAACTGGCACCAGAGGAACTTCTTTTCATTTAAAGTAAAATCGGTACTAGAAACGAAGACAAAGATAAACAGTGTGCACATTAATCAGGCAGTTACCTCTGGGAAATTGTGATTCTCAACTTCATTAGCTCTAATAGAGGTGTGAAAGGCACGACTTCTCTCACCTTTATTTTCAAAGGTTACTTCACTTGGTTGCAGACGAACCAGGTACCAGAACAGGATCTCCTTCATAAGTAACACTTCTTGGGTGCCAGACTTTGCTTAGTTTATGGCTCTTAGATTATCACAATTTCTGACAACATCCTCTCTGACCACTGTACTCTTGTTTGACTTAGTTCTCTGTTCTTCCTTGTGGTGACTGGTTCTCTTTTCAACAACACCCTATTACTGACATTCACAACAGAAGCCCCCTCTAGCTGATGTCATTTGCTACCATAGCTACAGGCTTCTATTTCACAGGAGAAATGTTACCAGCAAGTATTGGATTCTCTCAAGTCACTGGCGATGGTTTCTTTTATGGGTTAGAACTCACATTCACGGTAACTTCGTTGCTCATATCGAAAACCAATTCTTCCTTTTAATGAGTTAATTTCTAAGTAACAGTCAACATTTCTGGGTTGACAGTTGGTCCTTCCCATTAATTAGTTGATAGTTCTTCCTTTATTACTACAACTGTGACTATTTAAATAGCCTTGCATACAACATAAAATAAGAAAACAACCCACGATTATGCAGGTACTAGAAGAATCGTGGTAAATGACTAGATCACAAAAAGAAAAAAACAACTTGTCTCTATAGAAGGGTTATTACTATTAGCACATCTAGGAATAAGTCCTGGAATAAAGAAATCCTAACAACTCGAATCTTGACAACCTCAACATCCTCCCTTCCCTTGAACTAAATACCATTGATATTCAATTTATGCCATGTTATTTACGAACACCCATTAAATCTCGTAGCTTGAGAAATACTTCAAGCTTCAACGACTTTATCATGATGTCTGCAATATGCTCTTGAGTAGAACATGCATTTTCGGATTCTTTAAAAGCTTAATGGTTAAGACATTATCACAATAAATCACTATCAGACCAGTTTGTCTCAAATTTAAACTTTCTAAAATTCTTCTTAACCATATCACTTGACATGCACTTGAAGCTGCAGAAATAAACTCTGCTTCAGTAATGGAAAGAGTAACCACTGGTTGCTTTTTCATGGATCATGAAACTATTCTTAAATTCATCATAAAGCCATAACTTGAGGTACCTTTTCTGTCATCTTGATCACCAGTATAGTCACTGTTTGTGTAGCCAATAAGTTCCTTATCTTTTCCTTTCTTGTAGAATACCTCAAAACCAACAATACCTTTCATGTACCTTAAAATTCTTTTAGCTGCCAATAAACGAGACTCGGTAGGATGAAAAAAAACATAAAAATATAACATCAAAGAAGAAAACTCAAGTCAACTCGGGGTAACTTGAAAAACCAACAACCCGCGATATGGAATCGAGATAAAAAAATATTAAAAGGATGACCTAGTAAAAAATACCAAAGCTCAATAAAAAAAGGGTCAGAAAGCCAACCTGAGATAACTTTACCAACCTGCTTTCAAAATAACCAAATAAAAAGAAAAGTGAAAAAATGACAAATTCAAGTGCCAATAATTTATTACAAAATAATAAAATTGAAAAAGGAAATGGAGAAAAAAATTGAGTCAACTCGACTAACCCGCAACACGCTATATGAGATCGGGATAGAGAAAAATATACTTCCAAAAGAAGGATCTAACTAAAAAAGCCCAAGCCAAATAAAAAAATATTATAAATGAAAATGCAAGCTGACTTGAGTGAGCTTGACTAATCCGTTCTCAAGATAACAAAGTAGAAAGAGAAGCTAAAAAATGACAAAGCTCAATGGAAAATAATTTTATACAAAATGATGAAAATTTTTAAAAAATTAAAGTCAGAAAAAAAATTGAGGAAAAAAACCGAGTCAACCCGAGTTAACTCGACTAACCCACCACTCACAACATTAGATGAGGATAAAAAAAACAGACTTCCAAAAGAAGAACCCAACAAAGAAAAAACCAAAGTTAAAAAAAAATTATTAAGTAAGAAAATGCAAGTTAACCCGGGTTAACTTGATTAATATGCACCCGGGATAACCCAAAAGAAAGAAAAGTGAAAAAAACACAAAGCTTAAGGGTCAATAATTTAATGTTAAAGTATGAAAATGTAAGGAAAAAAATTCATAAAAAAATTGAGAAAAAAAAATCTAAGGCAATCATGGTTAACTTGACTAATTTATTACCCGGGATATGTGACCATGATAACTCAACAAAAAAAGATGCAACAAACAAAGAGGCCAAGAGCTTAGTAACCAAATGGTAAATGATGAATTATTTTTTTTTTAAAATCAATTTTTAATATAGGACTGTCATGTTGGAAGGCAACCACAAAAAAAATAACAAAGTAAATTATTCCAACGTAAAACAATTTAAAACTCAAACAATGTAGAACAAATATGGTATAGAAAAATAAAAGAAGATAATTAGGGGCTAAATTGTAAAACAAGAAAGACTAAGAAACAGGTAAAAAAAATAATTGAAAGAATGAGAATTAAAACTCAATAGAAAACTAAATGAAATTAAATGTTAAAGGATAAAACTGAAAAAAAAATCAAGAAAAGAAAAGGAATATAGTAATCAAAAGAACGATGACCAAAAATAAATTAAAAAATAAATGTAATAAAACAAAAAGGATGAAATTGCAAGGAAACAATAATAAAAAAAAGTATAAAGCAAAAAAATAGAGAAATTAAAAGTAGAGGGACCAAACATGATAAAAAAAATCAAATTGAATAAAATACCTAAGGATAAAAATTGAAACAAATCCAAACTTCAAAAAGGTTCAAAATCTAAATAAACAGTAATTAAAAGAAGAAGAATCAAAATCGATAAGATTATAAACCAGAGGACACAATTGTTTTTTTTTTTTGAAAATCTAAGAGCGATTTTCTAGGGAATGAGAGAGAAAAGAGAGAATAAAGAAAAAATCCTTCACCATAGCTCAACTGAACATTTTCCTACGAGCACGCACCACACTAACGAAAGGAGGACAACACACCACTCTTGATGCCACAATGAAAGTAGGATTTTGTTATTGTACGGGCTATCATGTGCCACTTGAGTGGCACGGAGGAGGCATCACGAGCCTAAAATTACTAATACGCCCCTGTCAAAGTCCAAGAATAACAAAAAAAAACAATCTAAAAAGGCCAAAATACCCTTGCAGTTAGCCTTTGATTTTTTGAATTTCAAAGGTAATTCTACAATTTAACAATTTTAATAAAAAGAAAAGATGAATAAGTCCTCCATGCATGTATATTTTTTTAACCTCCCAACGGTATAACCGTTCTTTTACTATTTTTTTTTATATAAAAAGACAGAAGAGCCCTTCATTTAAAGATTGTTTTTTTCCTCTAAGGGCAAAATAGTATTTATATTGTAGCAAAACGAAGTGCACATACCATTTTGCTCTTAATCAAATATGCAATACCAAATGTATTCCATAGAAAAGACATTTCTATTCCCAATTACATGCTTAATCAGTTTTTTTGGTAAATACAAAATTTTATTTATACTGCTCCAATTCAAAGTAATTTATATCTTGGTGTATAGTAAAAGACTAATGCCATTTAATTTATTTTTTTTATTTTTGTAATTGGAAAGCACAACTTACAAAAAAAAAAAAAACCTAAAAAAACACTCCTTTAAACCCCTTAGCCACACAACAGATCAAGGCTAAAATTATCACTCCACTATGACAATAATAAAATTACCTAAAATACCCTCCCCAAACCCCTTAGCCAGCAAACAACAAACTTCAGGCTAAAATAGTTCACTATTATGATCCACACCAAAGACATTCTTTAGCTCCGTTTGGGGTTGACGTTGAACCAATTTTTCATCAAATCTTAAATTTATCTTGCTTCAAATTAATTTTTTATAATTTAAAATTTTTTTGATGTATTAATATCATAAATAAATTTTTTTAAAAAAATTATTTTAATATCTTTCCATATAAAAATCACTTTTAAAACAAATTTATCCTACTACTAAACAGGCTTTTAGTCCATAGTACACTAAGCACTTTTAGTTTTTCTTTTTTTTAATCTACAATGCAGTATTAAAAACAATGAATAAAAGGACATATAAAAAAAAGTTAGGAATTTTGTCAGGGAAGATAACCAACACATCTAACCCAAAACAACTAAAAAAATCCTAGGTGCATTAAAAAAACAAATCCCTTCAAGAAGTTAATTTACACTAAAGCTAAAACTATTAGTGTAATAATATAATGATAAAATTGCTCTTAGATCATTAAATGTTTGAACTAGGTATTGAAGATAAGGTGATTTTTTTTACCATAACATGATTGTCTTTTATAAATTGTATAGGTTTAGAGTTGTCATTTTATTTTTATTCCATGATAAAATTACTAATTTAACCCTGTAAAAAAATATAATGCCTATCACTTAGGGGCATTTTTGTCTTTTTAATTTTTTCATAATAGTTAAATTACTTTTATGTCTTTAAAAACAAAATTAACATAACTCTCTCACAAAGAGCCTTTTTTTTTACATTAGTTTTATTGCTAATTTGAAGGTTGCTAAGGGGAATTATTGTAATTGACTATATATTAAATATTATTAGAAAAACATGCTTTTTTTTTTTTTTTGCTTTGGCAAGCTTTTTTTATTGATATTTTTTCATGATCTTATCCTTCAAAATTAAATTGGTTGTGAATTAAGCTTTTTGATTGAACCTAGATTCATCCAAAATTTCACCATTTACGAGTTTTAGAGATTAGACCAGGTTTAGGAAGTTTCATCCAAATTTGCTTGATATTTTTTATTGTTTGCCTTTTGTGAGGTTAGTTCCGGGTTCATGATCAGAATCACTAGTTTTAAAAGTTAACACATGTTAACTTTTGTTTTATTTGTCCTTGTTTTAAAATTGGTTTATTTTAATTTCACCCGTGAAGTTTTTTTTATGAGTTTATCTCAATCTTCTATCTATGATCGTGAAGTTTGCAAGTTTTCTTAGTTTAACAAGGCTTTTTCATTGTTTTTAAATTTTTTTTTTTTAGTTTCACCCTTCAACGTTGGGTTGTTTGACAACCTAGATGGGCTTAGGTATAGTTATAGTTGTTGTATTTTTTTAAATTTATTTTTTTTACAGTTTCACCCTTTAACATTGGGTTGTTTGACAACCTAGATGGGCTTAGATATAGTTATAGTTGTTGCATTTTTTTATATTATTTAAATTATCAATCGAACCAACATTTTTTTAAATTATATAAATTACCAATTGAATCTTTAAAAATTAAATTGAGTAATTTTTAAAGTTAAACTGAGTTTTGGTTGGTATAGAGAAAATATAAATACACTCGCGCATGTCAGCAGGTTTGCTTCAAGACTATGTTCACTCTGTATACTTTTTTGTCCCCTATTTGAGTATTGGCTGGGAAGTAGATTTAAATTGACAATATAGCATATTAAATCTTTGCTAATCACCAAGTAATCATGAATTCAATTTAATTTTTTTATTATTATTTACACTTTTCGGCTTGCTGGGAAATCAACTGATGATCATAATTTTAGTTTTTAAAATATCTTATCATCAAATGAGGTCGATTGATTGATTAAGTGAAGGTAATATTTGGTA
>Ga0325411_1001888_pt1 | contig 23472 bp, 9 predicted proteins | sample PopdelMetagenome_13_FD_206181 | JGI IMG/M metagenome (GOLD analysis project Ga0325411, IMG submission 206181) | Populus deltoides microbial communities from Bellville, Georgia, United States - Xylem-PdIQD-R4 | ecosystem: Host-associated > Plants > Phyllosphere > Stem > Wood/Secondary xylem... | reverse complement strand
TCAAAAATTACCAAATCAAATATAACCCTGCTGATAAATAATGCTGGAATTGTATATCTATAAAACACTATATTATTAATAAAAACTAATAAAATTAAAAATAAAATTAAAAAGTATAAGGATATTATGGTTTTTACAAAGTCTTGGGATGTAAAAAAATATAAAGATGCTTTTAAATGATATCAAAATTTAAAGAAATAAAAAAAATCCAATAATATTCTATCATAAGAGTTTTCAAGATTTAAAAAATAATTAAAAAAAAACCAGCTTTTAAAGATGTACGAGGAATGAACACAATTCCAAATGCATAGATAAATAAATCTAAAAAAATGCTCACTCGAATATTTTGGAAATTTAAAGAAATACAAAAATATTGTTTTTTTTTAAATACTATATTTAAGAAATTACTCTTTTTAGAAAGATAAATATTAGACTCAAAACTTTAGGATTAATCTTTACCTCTTGTTTGATACCTAATATACAAATTTTTTTTTTATTTTTTTTTAAGAAAAAAATACTTTAGGGTGTTAGAATTCCATGGTTGTTCAAATTAAATGTAAGAATATAAGAGAATATGGATTTGGGATTTAATAAAAACTGTTTGGATTAGAAAAAGTTGATCTCAACAACATTTTTCTTTAGCAATTACTAGTCATCTGATAAATCTTATTTTCAATAAAAATAAATAAATATGTAGACTTTTATAATATGTTTTCTGACATAAAAAAATTCTAATTATAAATTAATATATTGTATAATTTTTTGAAGGCGAAGGAAGGTTTCCTGAAAGGGACAGAATACAATCAGGGCCCTTAAGTAAGAAGGGACGACATCATTAGAGTCACCATCCGTTGAAAGTGATTTCCCACCGATTAGCCTTCTTGAAATTATTAACATGAATGATGGAAGTGGTAAATGGCAGTTTTGCAACATATTATAAAGTTTTTTTTTATTATTATAGCATTTGGCCAATTTGGCCAAAATCAGAAAAATTAATTAAGTTCAAGTGCTTAATTAAATTTTTAATGGGTTTAATTGACTTAATTAAAGATTTAATTAAAGCTTAATTAAGGACTTAACTTTAGCTAAATTAAGTTTGAAAGTTGATTTGGATAAAATTAAAAGAATTAATTAAGTTGAAGGACTTAATTAAACTTTTAATGAGTTTAATTTACTTAATTAAGGATTTTATTTAAGAAAAATTAAGCTTGAAAGCTGATACGGCCAAAATTAGAAGAATTAATTAAGTTCAAAGGCTTAATTAAACTTTTAAATGGTTTAATTGATTTAATTAAAGATTTAATTGAGAGAAGATTCAATTTGGAGATCTAATTCGAGTCAATTTTTAATAATTTAAAGATTAGGGACCTAATTGAATTTTGAAGAGACTAATTGGGGTAATCAAGGACTTAATTAAAAGGAATTAGAAGTTTGAAGGGTCAATTGAGAAACAAATTAAAAATATTCAAGACCAAAGAGCATGTTAAAAAGGTGTTAGAGTAAGAGGATTCTATTGAAACATTTCAGAGATGAAATTAAAATAATTCTAAAAAATAAAGATTAATTAAGAGTTTAATTACAAGGATTAAAAAACATTAAGGGTTGATTAAAATCCTAAATTAACCTAGGATGTAATATCCCCAAAATTTGAGTATAAATTCTTTCAAGATAAATCTAAAAATGGTGTAATTTGTTTTATCTAATAGTTCAATTAGTCGACTTGATCAATATAAAAATATTCATATTTCCAACTCATTAAGATTTTTTCTGAAATTTTAGCAAATTTAACTTTGTATTTGGGTCATCCCAAATATCCATAACACGTATAACAACACTTTATAATGACAAAAATCACAACTTATCACCCCATTTTTGATCCAATCATTCTAGATCTCATCTTCTAATATCCATCATTCCATAATTCATTCTCATCAATTTAAGTAATTAAGGCATTTATTAATTTCACATCCATCATATTAATTAAAACATCAAAACATTTACAATAACTCTATATTAACAAACACTTGATTAAGTATGTATATATAGTTACTACTCAAATTACAATAACAAATATAATAATAATGTAAGACCTTAGCATTACTAGGTTTTAAATAACAAATACATTATATCACATTTATTAATACATGTAAATTGTTAGTTTAATATAAGGATATGTAAATTACTTTTCGAAATATAGTATCTACAAGTTTAATATTACAACTAATAATTCATGATTTTCTAATCTACACAAAAACAACAGCTAATAATTATTCCAAGCGAGCTTGTAAGTTACATGTAACAAAATCTATAATATTTACTAAGTTAATATCTTATTTGACACTTAAAGAAAATAATAACTTTTTATCTAGACAATATTTAATTCATTCTTTATAATAATCCAAATTCCTTTTTATATAGATTTATCCAACCCTAAATAAATCTTGTAAAACTCATAACTTAAATAATTGTTTTACCATTTTCATATTGAAGTCAACATTCCAATACTCTCTCTCAAGTACTTATCACTTCGACATATCCATCTTAGTTGCCAATGGATTCAATGTTTACATTCGAAAACCAATAATCTAGTATTTCTTAAACAATCTAGCCAACTCATTTCGGTTGCCAATCAATCCGAAATTCCCATTCGGAAGCCAATAGTTTGGTATTCCTTAACAAAAACCAATCAATCCAGTCAACCCACCATGATTGTCAATCAATCTGGCATTCCCACTCAGAAACCAATAATCAAGTATTTTTTTAACGAATACTAATTAATTTGATCAATTCATCTTAGTTGACAATTAATCTGGCCTTCTGATTTGGAAGTCAATAACACAATATTCATTAACGAATACCAATCAATCCGGTGAACCCATTATAGTTGTCAATCAATCCAACATTTTTGTTCTGAAGCCACTAGTCTAGTATTTTTTAACGAATACCAATTAATCCAGTCAACCCATTTTAGTTGCCAATCAATTCGACATTCCCATTTAAAAATCAATAATCCAGTATTCCTTAATGAATATCAATCAATTCAGTAAACTCATCTTGATTGCCAATCAATCCGATATTCTCATTCAGAAGCTAATAATCCGGTCTTCCTTAACGAATACCTATCAATTCGATCAACTCATTTAGGTTGACAATCAATATGACAATCTCATTCGAAAGCCAATAGTCAGGTATTCCTTAACGAATACCAATCAACCCGGTCAACCCATCTTGTCTGCCAATTAATCCGACATTCTTATTTGAAAGACAATAGTCAAGTATTTCTTAATGAATACTAATTAATTCAGTTAACCAATCTTGGTTGACAATCAATTTGGCCTTCCCATTTGGAAGCTAATAACTTGATATTCCTTAATGAATACCAATAAGTCCAGTCAATCCATCATGATTGCCAATCAATCTAGCATTTCAATTCAAAAGCCAATAATCCAGTATTCCTTAACGAATATCAATCAATCAGATCAACTCATCATTATTGCCAATCAATTCTCCCATCTTACGTATCATTTGTTTCCATATATAGTATTAATATTACTATTTGTATTTTCATGGAATAACTAATTCACAAGTAAAAATTTGTGAAAAAATTATAAAGAGAATTACCATAAGATACAGAGTACCTACCTGCAGTTTGACTATTATTAGCTCCACTAGCTTGCTGAATCATCTCAACAGACTTCCATACATTGATAGGTTTTTTAATGAATTATTATTGTCACATCTAAAAACACTCTTTATTTATCGTAACATCTATTATAAACCCACTCATTTATTCATCCACTTTTTCTTTTTCAATTTATTTGATACAATTCTTATTACCATAAAATTATTTATCAAAATGAACATGAATTCTATTTCATCCTGCTTCAATTACAAACACAACTATAAGTATAGATATAACTAAAACTCACTTTAAGTTCAATAATTTCTCAAAGGCATTAAATCCTTAAAACATCAAAAATTGTTTTTTATCATATAACAATAGAACCACTCATCAAAAACATTATCCATATACTTAATTATCACAATTTACCGAAATAATATAAACACATCAAACCCTTATTTTTGTCTCTCTATACCTGACCCTTAGGCTTCACTACCTATCCAAATTTCTTTGTTATTTCAACATGATTTCACTCCTACAATAACCTACAAGGATTCAAGAAACCTAAGTTATAGGAAATCCACTTTTCCCTCAATTTCACCACAAGAATCCTAATTTAATTTTGATAAATTTTTCTCAAAATCATTAAACTCTTGTTCTAATTGATACAAAGGGGTTCCAAGCACCGTACATGGTGTTACAAAACATAATTCAAAAGTCGAGTCGTTAAAATTTTCCCAAAGCTTCTCTTTTTTCCTTTTTTTTCTTGAACTTTCTCTCTTTAATTCAATCTTTTCTTTATTTGATCTTTTTTAATTTCTAGTATAGATGTGTTCTTCTCACTCAAAACACTCTATTTACACTCCTAAACCTCACTCTTTAGCCCTTCAAGGTAAATGGAAGGAAGAAAAAACAAAAATGCTTTCATTTTCTCTTGATTGCACCCCATCAAATTTTAGGGGGCGGTAGTGAAAACAATTTGATCGTTTTGAGAAACAGTTGGACTAGTTTATTAAATTTTTGCTACTAGAAAAATGGACTTTTTTGCAATAAACCTTTTCTCTTTTATCATCTTAAATATTTTTCTTCTATTTTTCTTATTTCATTTCATTACACCATATTTTTTTTTATTCTTAATTTATCCAAAGGTTTACATAAAGTTACTAAAATGACATCACTCCTTTTAAATGAAACATTGTGTTTTAACCAAAATGTTTGTTTTGGTTCAAAACGATATCATTTTATTTTATTCTCATGCAAAAAGTATATTTATTAAGGCCAGATGACTTGTTGTCCGGACAATGTTCATCTTTTTCCTAAAAACATCTCAAAAAAAATGGTTAGGTTGCCCTATTTCACCCTCATCTAGCCATCATATCACACCAAAAATTCACCCTTTCAACGATTAGATCATTCTCTACAACATCCAACCATCATAGTTATTTTCCTTCATCCTAAAGTCTCTCTCATTAGACAATAAAACACATACCCAACTAGCTATTTCTGCTAAAAAAACACCCAAAAGAAACATTAAATGTTATTGTCTTGCTAGCTGCAGAACAAGACAAGCTTTCTTTCTTAGTTGAAATCAATGCCCATACTTTCTTTTTTAATATCAAGGTCGGATTCCACCAGCTCACAAACCCTACAATCTCTCTATTTCTCCTACAAAACCCTAACCCCAGCAACATGCATGTAGTAAAGAGGGAGGAACCAATACCACTGTAACTATTGCAAGCACTAAGTTTTTTCAAAGCACTCGCCTTCTTCCATCCTTCCAACCTCTAAAGCTTTCATACCTTAAACATAAAACCGCCACCACTCAAAGACTACCTCTTAACCACCCAAACACATCCTCTCAACCTTCTATAAACACCCCAATACCAGACAAAAACAACAAGAGAGTGAAAAAGAAAAAGAAAATCTCTTAACCTCTTAAGAAGACCAAAACCTTATCTTTTATAGTGCCCTAAAGCCTTAACCTTTCCACTTCAGTTGACATCAACCTCCACCTCAACGATGGGTTAACCTCACCACGTGTTCAACAACTCTAGTTGGGAAGACAGTTTCAGTTTAGGCAGGAAAAGTCGAAACCAAATTTACAGCAGTAACCTTGGTGTTCTCATTCAGATTTCAACATTATTTTTTGGGTTTCTAATAGTCCTAGCAGCAGTGTAGCTGTTAGGAATATTTAGGATGAAAACCAATATGGAATTGGCTTAGAGGCGTGAAAACATTATCTTTAATGTGTTTATTTGTTCCACACAGAGACAACACCTTTAGGATACAACTAAGCCCTCTAAATCTCTGAAAGAATGAGAAGATAAGACTAAAAAAATAATATATATTTTTTATCGTATTTCTTTTTTGTATGGTAACATGCTTTTATAGACTTGAAATATAACGATAAAACAGTATGACTATTCATCAAACAATATGATTGTTGATGAAACACTATGATTATTCATCAAACAATATGATTGTTGATGAAATAATATGACTGTTCATTAAATAGTATGACTATTCATGAAGCAGTATAACTGTTCATATTAAGTTCCAAGTTCCAAATGCTATCTTTTGATATTATAAATATCCATATAATAACATTAGGAAGCCAAATGGGTGAGTTTGTCCACCATGGTTTAATTTACTACATAATAGAAACCCACACTTAGAAATTTTAGAAGGGAGTGTTTCTTTCCAATTTGGGATATACATCTTTTCTTTCTTTATTCATTTACAAACTACACCAATAATCCCCCACTAGTTTGTAATGAAGGTCTTTTCACTTGATAGAATTATGTTTACAAGAAGGTATTTTGCAATTTAAATTTTCAATTAGTGTTAGAACTTGAATCCTACTAAAGTTATTGGTGTTCGCAGATTAAACCAAAACTTTTGTTGTAGAATAAAAGATACTGCATACATAATACTATCCAAACTCTTAAATAGGTTTACAATTGTTTAACACTATTATGGCTATGTGCTAAAATCTTTTTTTTTTCATGAATATTTACAAGAGAAAACGCTAACTTTTGTCAAAAGCGGCACTAATTTTATATTAATATAGATGGAATTATATATTTTTTCTATTATATTAGACACGACCGTTAAATTCCATTAAGAGCCTACACTCATCCTCCTTTACATAATCAAACACATTGAATACTATTAGAATAAGGAATCAAATTAATTATCAGTGTCCAACAGATATAAAACAATAGCTTGTCATTACCTTTTAAACTAAGAGATAAGTTTTTTGTTGATCCGAAGTTGGGTTCCTATTACTAGTATATTTAATAATGGGTTTCAACCCCATTCCATTAGTTATTTTTCATATCATGTCTCTAGATAGTCCTTTTGTGAGCAAATCCACTAAATTATTCATAGATTTCACATAGACAATAGTGATTACACCATTTGTAATCAACTCTCGAATATATCAATGTCGAATGCTTATATGTCTTGACTTACCATTAGAAATGTTACTATAAGCTCGAGATATAGTTGCTTCACTATCGCAGTATAAAGAAATAACTGACATAGGTTGTGGCCACAACTTAATATCAAACAACATATTTCCTAGTTATTCTGCTTATTTACCTACAACAGTGATTAGTACTTAAAAGTACATTGTTATCAAGGTTTTATATCATCATTTTGCACTTAAAGTATCAATAACTCCTTAATGAAAATATGTTTTATAATAACAAGTTTAATAATATAAGATACCTTTAATTTATGGTAAATGTTCATTTTAAAAACAGGCCTATCACATAAATCAAATGATTGACTGATTAGTTCAACTATTGAAATTGAGAAGACAAAGAGAGGGTGAAGCTTAGAAAAAAAATGTTGGTTCAGTCCAAACTGAAACACTGTTCAATCATTGGGTCATATCTGGAGCTGTAGATCTTAGATTTGAATTTGGTTTATATGGCTAGAAAGTTAAGACATAGGCCTAAAACATTCATAGGAATGCAAGACTCAATTCTGTTGTTTGGAAGTCCAAACTTAGCAACAACGAAGAAGTCAAAATCTATCCTGTAGCCCAAACACTGTTCAGTATTTAGCTCATAGAAAGGAGCGTTTCTTTCCAATGTGGGATATACATCTTTTCTTTCTTTATTCATTTACAAACTATACCAATAGTAGCATCCACCCAAGTATAAGGGAATAGCCAGGATATAAGCAATATTCATAAGCAAGAGGTCCCTAACATGACTATTATAAAAGGTATGGATTTCCCTCTTACTTCTCTATCATTTAACTAGCAATGCTTTGATATATGAATGAAACTCGATTTTTGTTTTCCTATAAGATGGTGTTGAAATCTTGGTTTAGAGAGAACATCTTATTCTTACCATATCGTGTGGCTTTTCTAAATAAGTGATGTTTTCCTTGTCGCACGTGTGCGGCGTCGCGGCGAAAAAACATCCACCCTCAAATTTTATCTTATGTGGCAAATACAGGGAGACAAGAAATTCTTGTCTTTTATATGTGGAAAGTGGGAATAAGAGTCGCCACTTAGTATTTTGGTCACTAGAAACCCTAACTGTCTCAGAGATCAAGTATAGGGACTGGTTACGTAAAGGAAGGTATTAGCACCCCAAATACGCCCTACCTAAGGTAGGCTGCATTGTTTTATTGTCTAATAAAACTTAATGTCTTGTCGTGTTTTTAATTGTTGGTCCATCTATTCTTTAAGAAAAGTTCTCCTCAGTAAAGAGATTCTTATCTTATTGGGTAAAACCTAATTGTTCTAACGACAACAAAAGAATTTAATATCCAGAATACGTTTTACGTATATGGTCGTAACCCCAAATATTAAAAGAAAACAAAATAATTTTTTTGGAATTTATGAAATATTGGCTTAGTTCTCGTGACTTTAATAAACTGATTATTAAAGCCAAAATACATGTTAATACATATTTTTGAATTTTTTTTTGTTATATGAAAATACAATATGATTTTTTTCTTTTATTTTTGAGAGACTTGGCTGTATGCATAAAAATAAAACAAAGGGAATAGGATTACCTGGAATGGAGGCGCTATAGTTCACGGTGCTGGTGGCTCACAGTGGCGTTGGCGTAGCAGCAACCGACTGTGGTGGTAGACGTTGGTCCTCCTTCTTCTTTTCTCTGCTTCGGTGTGCTTTCTTCTTCCCTTATTTTTTTGTTCTCCCTGTAAACAGTATTCTTATCTCTCTGCAGCGGCTTCGTGGCGGCCTGGGGAGCTGATTCTGGCCGATCAACAGTTCTTCTTCCTCTTCTCTGCGTGTTTCCCTTCTTTTGCTTTTTTTTTTTCTGTTTTGTTTTTTTGGCTATGGTGGTGCTGCTGGTAGCTCATGGTACTAGTGGCGTTTCCAGCGACGGAGAGAAAGAGACGAAAGAGATATTACAGTGCTTATCTTCTTCTTTTCCCTGTCTCGTCTCCCCCTTCCTTTTGTTCTCTTCTTTTCTCCCCCTGGTTTGGTTCCTCCTCTGACTTTTATAGCCAGAGGACGCGAGTGTTTCTTGGTAACAGCCGGCATGCATCATGGTGGCGTAAAACATGCCCCCAGACTGAAACGACTCCATTGATAGTGTTCATTTACTGTCGAAACCGTCGCAGATGAAGAAGATGGTGAACAGTTATCAAGGTAACGACGTCGTTTTTAAATTCAAAGAATATTTCCAATTTGGTCCTAGGATGTTTTTGCAATTTTGTAATCAAGCCCCCAGATAAGTTGTAATTGGATCCCTTGATTTTAGTACATTTTCTGGTTTTGTCCTTGGTTTTAAATTGTTTCAATTAAGTCCCTAATTGGCCATAAACTTCAATAATTATGCAATTAATCCCTTGATTTGACCAAATCAACTTTCCAAAATTGTAATTGGACCCAAAAATTTTAATTTCTTCCGATAAAAGCCTAAATTGACTTAAAATCAATTTTTCTTGCAATCAAACCCTTCATATATTCAATTAAACCTTAGATAAAATTTAATTGAGTCTATAAATATCTGATTTTGAACTTTTCTTTCTCAAATTGAATTTTCCTTATCAACAGGGCTTTCATCAGTAAAAAATGTAATGTCAAATTTCAATTCTTGTATTTTTGAACCTCCTCAACCAATTCCTAGTCATGGTCATTCCAACATCCTTTTCTCACTCCTATTATTTTTTCGATTCCTTCTGAATATTATTTTTTATTATATTATATTATTTATTTATTTTTATTTTTGTAATTTTTTTTATTTTTTGTGTGGGAATCCAAAAATGGATAACAACATTCTTGATGGAGAAATGAATGCTAGTTGGGCTTTTAGTCTAAAAAGTGGCCATTTTATTTTTTATTTTTTATTTTTTTCATGAAGTTTTGTTTCTTTTCTAACCTATATACATTGTTGGTTTAACACTAATCACGACCTTACATTATGTTGTTGGGTTGTCATGCACGACTAACCAAAGGAATGATTTGATCCGTTGAGGGCCATCCCACTTATATAGTGGCTGGTCGAGGGGTTATCGCCGGCACTAGTTCCACGTGATCACTTCATACTTCACATTCGATCAGCACCTTTAGGCTAATTTATTTCCCTTCGTCCTGACCTAGCATACAAATAAAAGCCGATGACCCTTTTTTCGTCTTCAAGGAATGTTTGTTCTCATCTCTGTATTGAATGATTAAGCTACCCATGCTATGACAGAACTACTCCACTGTCAACTGAACGAGTTAGACTGATCTAGCGACACTAGCATTTATCCATCAAGGAACTGAGCTATGCCACGGGTGTTGCTCTGACTGAACTACCGAGATTGACAGATAAGCGAACCCAGCTCTCAAAGACCTAGCTATTGTGAGTAATATATGATAACATGTGTATGAGTGTGTCCAATAAAGCAAATTAGCGTTTTCTTTCATATGTCATTATTCATGCTCATGGACTTTTGTTTTTCAGGCTTTTACTTGTTAAATATATGTTCCTTGGGCAATATCAAGTCTAGGTTATATGTTAGAGGCAAGTTCTTTGATTCTTCATTTTGATCTTTCAAAAACAATGAAGTAGCATTTAGATTTGTTTGTAGGTCAAACTTTCAAAGCCATTAGTTTTTAAAATGTGGGTTGCATGCTTTTCTTAACAAGGCTCGTGTTCATTTCCTTAAGCCTAGATGATTTACTTGGACAAGGCCCGTGTTGGTTTTGGGTAAATGAGTTTAGTCTTTTAAGGCCTAAAGCTTGTTAGGTAAAGCGAAATATGTCATAGAAAAAAAAAAGAAGCAATTTGGGTTCTTAAGATGTGTTTGGCAAATATATTCTTAAAAACAAATTAAGCATGTGTTTTGTAGTTAAGATCGTGTTTGGCAAACACACCAAACCTATTTTTCATAACCTTTATTTTCTATTTTTTTTTTTGTGTTTTGCCAAATAGTTCAATTTTAATTATTTTTCAGATTTTTAAGGGTTATTTTGCAATTAATTTAAAGTCTTTTATACCATTTTACCTTTTTCCATAATTGATATTGTGAACTTAACTATTAGTAATTGTAAACTTATACTTGAAAATGAAATATCTTCAAGTGGTGAAAGATCTTGGTGTGGATTCATCAAGTGATGTAAAAATCTTAGTATTGATTCATCATGTGGCTATTGTACTCTTTAACTTGGTCTAGTGAAGGAATACAATATTCAAGTACAGTTTGGTACTTAAGATATAGATGTAAACTTCTTAAATCATGAAAAAACAAGTTTACAAATTCTCTCCCTTATCTCTTTACTTTAAACACTTCAATTATATTGTTGGTTATTATGTTTATTTGAAGTAATTTATATTATTTGTAAATATTAGTGATATACCTTATTCACCCTCCTCTTAGGTGTTATAGTTGCTATAATTCTTGAACAATAATTAGTATCAAAGCTTAATTTTTATTTATAAAGTTTACTTAGACTTTGAGTATAATGGAAACCACTAGTTATAATCTCCAAAATGAAAGATCATCTATATCTAGACTATATTTTTTTTATGGTAATGATTATACATATTGGAAAGCTAGAATGATTATCTATCTTAAATTTATTGATTATGATTTATGGCTATCTATAGAGAATGAACCTCATAGACCTTTTAAAGTTGAAGATGATATTGAGATTCCTAAAGTTATAAGTGAATATAACAATAATGATAAAAAAAAATTGTGCTCCCTATACACAAGTGATCCCCTTATCCAGACTTTGAAGACTAGTTAAGGTTCTTAATGCACAAAATAATAGGTAACTACTCCAAATCTTTTAAACCATAAAAAAGAACAAGAGTTCCTTGTTTTTTTTCCACACCATCAAAAATCTTGATCCATGAGGATAATTATCGCGACGCCACATATGTGCGATATTTATGAAAAACAAATTGAGAAAGTAGTATAGTTCTAAGTATTTGGACTCCTTAAAATAACATAACTAATAAAAATTTAATAGGTTACACTATTAAAGGTGTTATTTTCATTTATACAACAAAGCTACTATTCCAATTATACAATCTTTAAAATATTATATATATGTATAAGAGCTGCGCTATTTTTAAAAACACAACCCTTTATTTATTTGTTTTCCTATAGGAACACAAAAATTAGATTTCACTTTTTGAAATAGCACAACGAATTATGTTGCACTAACTTTAGTAGTGCAGTGTGCTATTGAAAATAACATAAACTATTTAATTTTTATTTATTGCACTACTTCCTTTGATGTAATTATCTAAATTGTGCACCTTTTTTTTTTTCTAACTATGCCACTTTGCAAAAAAAAAAATGTCATTTGTACTATTTTAAAAAATAAACTCAACATTTATTAGTAGGAATTATGATTGTGAAACAAAATCAAATGTTATGCTTTCAATGTATCTCATCACAACTAATGTTTCTCACAAACAACGTTGTTGAGTATGACATGGAAAGCATTTACAAGTTTTTGAGAAAATCAAATTTTTATGTTTACTTCTACATCCCTCCAACTAAAGCCCAAGAGTTGGTAGGGAGCATACAACAGTTTTTTTTATAGCCTCGTTAAATAAATTACAACACAAGCAAATTTAAATATGTCAAACAGAACTTAAACTGTAAGAAATTGCTAGCCATCATACTTGCAGAGGTTTTCAAATCCCATGTATTCTTGACGATGAATCTTTCCAATCATGTTCGATATGCCAAAACCACCTACCAAAGGAAGTAAGGAATGTTATTTTAGAAATTCATAAAGTTCAAAGGATTGTTGAAATTGATTTTATAAAACATGTATTGGGTATTTTTAAGGCTAGTCACTCACAATTGAGGTTAAAATCATGTTGGATCATGAGTATTTTAACATGTAATACTCACATGTTTTAAAAATCAATCAAAATTGTATAAGAAATTATTCTTAGAGAACTTTTAGATAACAAAAGTTTAAAATGCAAAATATTTTTATAGATTGAGCAGTAGGTTTGTGAGCTTATAAACTTGGGCTTGAGTTTGATTAACCAAAAATATTTTTTTCTATTAAGTTCATGTTTGATCATAATTTTATATCTTTAAAATGTCTTAATACATGAACCACTACATTAATTATGATGTGAAAAGAGTGAATGCATTTATGAATTTTCATGAACTGTGAACATTCATAAATAGTTATTAATGAACATTCATCATAATTAATAAGAATTCATGAATTATGAATATTTGAACTATGAGTAATTGATATTTTGGTTCTCAAGTCTTATAAATAGGTGTCTTGGATGGGTGGAAAGGGAATAAAGAAATTTCTTGAGTTCTTTTCTTTCTTTGTTGTTGTATTTTCTATGACTTGTTCTTCTTTTTTTTTTTTTTTTACTCTAGATCTTAAGAATCCATTTTTGTAGAGAGAAAATTAAGTTCATTCCATTAAATTTATAGACTGCATCTTTCCTAGGTGTTGTATTGAATTCTTTGGAGGCAATTACATTGGGATTGTTTACACTAAGTGACAGATAATTACACCTTAAGAACAAAGAATTCAATCTTTGACAACAATGTCAAGTTCCTTATTTCCTTTTGATTGTCTTCAACAAGTCTCCTAAACTTTTATTAAGAGCATGTTTTTCAATTCAATATTTATTTGATTGAATAATTGTTATGTTGCATAATACACACACACATATATTTGTTGATTATATAAATCCTATGCTTAAATCTTTAAAATCTTATGCATGTTTATTTTTATGTGATCATATTTTATGCAAGTGATTTTTCATTTAACAAGTATTTAAAAATTTACCAAATAATAATAATTTCCAACAATTTTAAGGTGTAATTGTTTGCTATTATTATTTTTAGATCTTATAATGTCTTCTACCTAAGAATTAGTTATCTCATTTAATGTTGTTTCGACAAGTACTACTTTGGTATTGAAGATTCTACCACCTTCTTTTGTGGTGCATGATGAGAAACATGAAAAGTTTAATGGAATGAATTTTAAGAGGTGGCAATGAAAGATGATATTTTATTTGGCCACCTTAAGTTTGACAAAGTTCTTGACCGAAGAAGTGCCAAAACTATCAGATGATGAATATGATCCCACTACAATGACAATTATGGATGCTTAGTATCACAATAATGTCATGTGCAAAAACTACATCTTGAACGGACTAGACAATACATTAGATGGTGTGCATAGTTCAATTAAAAGTGCAAAGGCATTATGAGAAGCTTTGGACAAGAAGTATAATGCTAAAGACGCCAACATGATGAAATTCATAGTTAGTAATTTCTAGGTTTCAAAATGGTTGATTCAATAACTATTATGAGCTAAGTTTAAGAGTTTCAACTCATCTTGTATGATATACATGCTAAAGGTATGTCACTAAATGAATCATTTCACGTGTCTGCAATTATTGAAAGATTATCATCATCTTAAAAAAAAATCAAGAACTATCTTAAACACAAGTGCAAGGAAATGGGGGTTGAAGACTTCATTTTAAGATTGAGAATAGAAGTGGACAATAAGTTGTCCAAAAAAAGAGTCAACTCTTTTAGTGCCTTTAAAGAAATTATTATGGAACAGGTGGTGAGATTCCACAATAAAAATAAAAAGAAAAAGCTTATTATGAAAAGGAAAGGAATTGCCAAGAAGTTCAATGAAAAATACTTTATTTACAACAAGATTGGACACTTGATCAAGGTTTCAGAAATAAAGGTGAACAAAAGAACCCAGAGATCTCAAGTCGATGTCACTGAGGTTGATCATCTCACAAATTAAGTCTTAAGTATATATAAATTAGTTGTTGTTTTCAAAGTCAATCTAGTCAATAATCATGAGCAATGATGTGATCATATTTTATGTAAATGATTTTTTATTTCAATAAAAATTTACAAATTTACAAAATAATAATAATTTCCAAAAAGAATTTAGATCATAATTCCAGGCCCTAAATAATAAGAAATAGAAGAACTCACCTAGTAAAATTGCACTGACAAATATAGTAAAAGCTAGAATAAAGATGATAAGAGAAGCCCTTCCAAACACAATGATCAACCTTCTCACAATGTGCTGCCCAATGAACGCAGCAAATGTAGCAACAACGACAAAGTAAACAGCTGCCAGAAGATTTGAAATATGTAAGTCCATTGGAACGCACACAAACTACATTCCAATATACTTTTGGAAAATAACGTCTTTAGATTGCTGAGGCTAAGAGAAAAAGCAGATTAAACTTGTAAGAGAAGTTGTATGGACGTTGTGTGCACTCTTACCATAAGGAACAGGAAAACGTTTCAGAAGGTAGTATTCTACAACAGACATGGATGACGAGAAAGTCATGGCAAAGGTGGCAGTCGCACTTGAGACCTGGACACAAGTCGTGAAGCAATTAAGATTATTTTGCCCTTCATATGGCCTTGTGGCCTGCCTGCCAACATATAATTCTAAAGAGTATGATTTTTAAGTTTAGTCATAATTCAGAAAATGTCCACAGATACTGATATCAGGAATAAATACAGATAATTCTAAGGAGTATGGCGGAAGTCTTTGGTTAAGTTAAAACAGAAGCCATGAATATGCTCGCTAGCCAGCCACGGGTAAATCTGCTTCGCAAATCATTTTGCTAACTTATCCTGGTTATTCTCAGAGCAGAAGCTGGATAGCTGAATTCCATGCTAAGGCAACATCAAAACTACCATGCAAACTTAATCAAGTTCACAAAGCCAGCCATTATGATTAACAAGAAGGACTTGATCAGCAGGTTCAGAATTATGGTGATTGCGAACTTATTCATTTTTATTCTTTCGAGCATCTAATGAAACAAAGCAAGCTAACCCGAGGAGGGACTCCGAGCTCCAAAAATAGTGGACCCATAATAAATCCTCCACCTAATCCAAGCAGCCCGCCTACTACTCCAGCCAGCACACCGAAGGCACAATAGGTCATGAGCTGAAGGACTCTGAAATTTGTGCCCTCATCTCCCTTGGATGCAACTACTCTGCGTCCCTTGTACAGGCTGACTACTTCATAGAGTGTAACCCCAAGAGAAACTGGGATCTGGAAACCACAGAAAGGATGATTCAAACAAATTTTCCAACTGTTTTACTAAAGAGAAGGACAGATGCTGTGATATCAATGTTAGTTTAATATTCCCTATAGCTAATTGGTTGGTTACATGTATTATTATTATATTAATATAAATATATTTTTATTATTAATAAAAGCTTAATTTATTTTTAATATTCATATAATATTAGATTAATAAATCAAATTTTTGATTTATAAATCTAGAGTAAAGATAAAGTTCATGAGATAAAAATATTTTGCAAAGAAAATTATAACGTTGTTATAATTATGGGATTCCTATTGAATCAAAATATTATTTCTAAAATGTTCATAGTCGATGCTCTCTTAAATATTGGGCATTTATTAGAGCCTTAAAGACTGATACATATTATATTCTTTTCTTTATAAAATAAAACAATTATTCTCATAAACTTAGGTATAAAGGATACTTAGAACTAATATGTAGATACTTGTTATAAGACATGTACAGTAAACTGACCCGCATGAGAATTTCATATGGAGAGATCATCTATGTTTAAAAAGGCTCACGTGACGGTTGTGTAAGTGATCCTTATACTTGAGATCTCTAAGTTATCTTATATAAAAAAAAAATGTTATGATATGATCTTGTTACATGTTATCATAATCGAGGTAGAAAAAGGGCAGATATTGGGTATAATATGAACTATATAAAGGTACTTGAGTAATCAAGAAAGGATTCATCACTCTAGGTGAATTTAAAAAAAATGTTCCATCTATTCTCAAATACTATTAACTGAGAAATCTTTTGCCAATATGAAATGAGATTTGAAAAGGATTTCAAATCTTATTCAAATGATTAATGACTATTATGTAGAGAATAAATATGATTTAATATGGCAGTCATACTCCATACTTTAATGTTAAATTAGAACATTATTGATGACATGATAGTAATTACACTGAGAAACTAGTCATTGAAATGTTAAGTCAAACCACTAATGACTTTTCTAATATTTGGGGGATCATGACACATTGCTAGACGATCTTCAAATATAAATTAATCAATTATTGAATTGATAATAAATTAAATTATTTAATTTATTTAATCATATTTAATTATAATTATAATTTATATTTGGGCCAACATATTAAGAATCTAATGGGTCATAGACATTAAGAACCATTAGTCAAAAATCAAACTAGGATGATTTAATTAAGTATGAATTGATTAAAATATATTTTAGAAATTAAGGACTAGAATATAATTTATACATGAACTATATTTCTAGACATAGAAAAATCAAGTAAAGACTTGATTGAATTAATTTCTAAAATTATTTTGAATTAATATATGGATATTATTGAGGGGGCAAATTGATATTTTGTTAATTTATAGGGTTTTTTATATTTTCCTATAAATAGTAAGTTATGCCTCTTATTTTTAAGCGGTTGTTTGTTAGATAGAAAAAACTACGTAAGTCACATAATAAAAAGCTAGTATTTTAGGCATAGCAATTCCTCTCTCTTAAATAAGGAGGTAAGAGATTTTTTATTGATGGTTCATGTGGATTATCGTTGGAGGCCGCACAATTAAACGATTTGTAATTTGCGACAACCCAACCTTTAAAGAATTATTCAAAGCCTAAGGAAATATGATCTTCAGGTAATAAATCTCTAAACAACTCTAGATATGTCTAATGAAATCCTAGAGACTCCCGAATAATTTTGTTTTATTGTTTATGTTGCATGTATGACATTCGGGAACCCAATAGTGGTATCAAAGCCATCGTTATATAATTAGGGTTGTTGTTTGCATGTTTCAAATATTATTGGCGTTAATTTTGAATTAATTTTATATGCAACATTATTTTTTCTCTGTGATTTTCTAATAAAAAAAGGATATTCTCTATTGTTCCAGCTAGATCTAGTCGGATTTCTTGAATCTGACTGAAATCTTAAAAAACAATTGGGTGGCTACCATAAGTGCTAGAGGCAGCAGCCTATGGGTTGCTATTGGCGGTAGTGGAAGCCCAACATAAGAGGTAGTCCCTTGCGTTGCTGGCTTACGGTGGTAGTGTTGGCTGGTGTTACTCCAGCCACTGGTAGTGCAGGCCAAAGCATGAAGAAAGAGAGTTAAAAGGTAAAATTATGATTATACCCCTATCATTTATAATTATTTACAATTGGGTTTTGGGGGTTTAATTTATGAATTTACCCTGGCTATTTATTCCTTATTATATGTTGGCTTTTAGGATAGAATTATAATTCTGCTCCTCCTTGTATAAAATCTTAATTTTATATTTTAAAATTGAAACCTCTATTAAATTGATTATAGAATTAATTTTTCTAATAGGATTAGGAATAAATTGAATTTTTAAGTTTTGTAATATCTTGATTGCATTAGGATTTAATTAAATTTTTTGATGAAATAATGTTTTTTAAAAATAATTTTTCTAAAACAAAGAGAGTTTTTAAGCCTAAAAATTTTATTTAATTAATCCTAAAATAGTTTAGGATATTAATTAAATATTTCATTTGATTAATTTTCTTATTAAATTCTAAAAAATGTTTGTCATGGAATTTTTGTTAAATAAAATTGGTTTTGTTTGGGAAAATATCAAATTAGATTTGATTGAATATTTTTATGTGTTAGAAATATTATTTCATAGTAGCACATAAAGCCAATAATTAGAATTGAAACATGCAATGTAATTTATCATAATATTAAAATGTTTTTATACATGATGGGTGATTATGACATTAAAGACTAATGTGATTGTGTTTTTATGGTTGAATGATTATAATATTAAATAAAGCATGCGTGTTTTGCCTCTCTTTTTTATTTTTCTTCTGGGTTGTAAAATTCTTTTCTCATCTAATTTCTCTTGAATATAACTTGAGATTTCTTAATTAATTATGTAAATTTTATATAATTTAGAAATGTAAGAACTTAGAAAGGAAAATTATTTTGTAATCTAAAATGAAGAAAGAATAGTGATGAAGGATAGAACAATGATGCTTGCAAAGGACTTATGAAGATTTACAGCTGCTACCTAAGTTTTGACCACCTAATTTCTTTCAATGGTTTGAGGGGATTAGTTTAGATATGTTTGTAATCATTCAATTAGAATGGCATGCTAGAGGTGTATATTTATATATAAATTGTTATGTATGAAATGTATATTTTTTTATGTCATGTTATGTATAAGACCTAATTAATTAATAATAAATCCATCATTAATATATTAAGTACATGTTGAGAACATGAATAATTTCCTTTCAATTTTGTACTTATAAAACCAGAATTCTATTCATGGATAATTTATTGAGTTGTCTGAGTTGTCCAAGATGATCGTTAATCGAATATGTTTAATGCTATAAAATCAGGTCCTACTTCAGTAACTTGTATGATTTGAATAAGTCACTTATAATCATATAAAGTTAGAGGTATGGGTTAGGCAAAACATATAAGATATGTTTAGACAAAGAGTTTTCACCTAACTGATCTAGGAATCACATAGAGATGTAATTGATAAAATATATTATCTACTTAATTTAATTTATTTTGATTTGATGAGTCACTCAAGGTCACATAAATTAAATGGGATCCTAGCCTACTAGGAAAATCTAAACAAGATTTCCTGAATTAATAAGGGCTATTAATTTACAAGAAAAAAAAATGAAGACCAAATTAGGATTAAAAACCTTATCTAAATTTGAATTTAAATATGTATCCATGAAACTAAAACGCTCTATCTTTATATAAATAAGTTAGTAGATTAAAATGAGTAGTAAAATATCTCTACGAAGCAAACTTTATGTTAACAAATTGACCAGATCATATTTCTTAGATTGACACTGAAATATAAGAATTGTTCTTAAGCAAGAAAATAGGTTGCATGTTCTTGAAAATTTAATTCCAAATGCCCTCGCTGATGATGCTGGAAAAGAAGTTAGAAATGAAAATCAACATCATATTGATGACGATGAACATGCTACATATGTAAAGTTAGCTAGTACGTCACCTGAATTTTATAAACAACATGAGAAAATGGATGTTTATACTATAATTATGCATATCAAATAATTGTTTAATGAGACTAGTAGAATTGAGAGATATGAGACCTCTAAGAAATTGATCTACTGCAAGATGACAAATAGTTCTTCGGTGAATACCTCTGTTTTGCAAATGATAAGCTATATTGAGAAATTGAGTCAATTGGGTTTTGTCATGGATCATAAGTGAAGTGTTAACTTAGTCTTGTAGTTATTACCCTAACGCTTTTTGTAATTCATTATAAACTATTATATGAACAAGTTGGATAGTACATTGCGTGAATTGTTTAATATGTTTATGATTGTTGAAGGGACTCTTAAGAAGGAAAAAAAGTTCAGCTCTTCTTGTTTAGTCTTCTAAAATGTCTAATAACAAGGACAAAAAGAATAAAAATAATGTCTTTAAAGCAAACAAACCTGCTAAAAACCTAAAGAAAAACAAGGATATTTGTCATCATTGTGACAAGGAAGGACAATGAAAAAGGAATTGCAAGAAATACCTTGCAAACATGAAAGTAAATAAATTTAATGAAGCTTCTACTTTATGCATGTCTATAAAAACTCGCAAATAATTTTATTTAAATATTTTCACATCAAATATAACATTTAAAAATTCAAAAATCTATTCCCAAACATGCAAGATCATTACATCGTTACCATTACTAGATTCACATGCAGGCACAAACATAAATGCACAAAAAGATGAGAGGATAGAGACCACTACTGCGATAAAAGTACCTGTAACAAGTTTAACACCCAATATCCTATCGAACAGGTAGATGTACTCTCCTGCGAGCAAAAGATCAGGATCTCTCATCATTTAGACATTGATTTAATATAAGCTAGGAAAAAAAAGGTAGAATGTAATCAAAGCACAACAAAACCTTTGCAATCTGCAGCACGAGGAATGCAACCCAAACAAAAACAAGAAGTCCAAGTTCCTTCCAGTAAACATTCTCAAAAACAGTGATCTACAGTAATAAATTGTGTTAGTTTTGAGGACTCTTTGATGCTGATTTCAGCTAACAAAGTATTCTCACCTCTAGTTCCTTGGTCTCCTTTTGAGGGCTGTTGCTCGGGCCGCCACGAAGAGGCTTGTATTCCACTTCCCCAGCATCGGTACCTGAGAAAGATATTGACGAGCAGGGATCACTTGCTGGACTTCCCGGAAAAAGAAAAAAAAAAGGAAAGAGGTAGTGAACTCACCATTGGACTCCAAATGCTTCGCAGCCTCCTATAATGGGAGCAAAAGGTGTGATTCAAATGGTTAGACTTAAATTTACATGTTTTTAACACATAACCATGCATGCAGAAGTCTAGTCATAGAGCATTCCTTTCATAGGCAATGAAAGGAGTTCAGTTCAAAATGCAGTTTGTGCAGGCACAAACCCTAAGCATAAATTAAGAACAGGTTGATGAGATTACACGTTTCATTATTGTTTCCTTTTTTCATGTTTCAAACGCCCTTGAAGAATGCCTTTGTTGATGTAACTACAAACAATTTGCAATCAGCAAAAAGAATTAGAAGAAAGAAATTAACATGAGTGAATGGGAATGAAATTCAGCTAACATTTACCTGTGAAAAGAACAATGAGCAGTACTGTGACCATCCAGTCTGCAAAAATCACATTTAAAGCAACACCAAGACTAATACCAAGCATAAGCATTGGTTGGATGAGCAGAGCCAAATCATAGTCAATAATGGGCATGTCAATCGTTGGGTGCCTTAGCTTAAGATTATAGTATACACTTGAAACTGCTGCACCCATAATCATACCTGCCAAAATTATATACACTAAAATCCATTACTTGCTAGTAACACATGAAATTTTCTCACAAACAAGCCTTTGTGAATGTTGCGTTCCTGTTCACACAAACCCATTAGTCAAATTGATAAATCACAGTAGATAGGTTAATTTTCCGTAAGCTGAACTAACCACATGAATCAAAAAGGTTTTCCTTTTTCTATAATGGGGAAGAGTGGCTTAAAAACAAAGGAACCCATATTTACACAGAAAATTCGATGGTTTCTTACATTTAGAAATAGCTGTTGCAGATTTAGGATCAAACCCAATAATTAGGCTAAGCATGGGAACGAAAATGCCGCCGCCACCAACACCACCTACACTCCCAAAGGCAGCACCGAAGAATCCAATGATTGAACCCAAAACAATTTGCCAACCAAATTTCATTTCCTGCTCGCAAAAACATTCATATATATCAAACTCGCATAAAGTCTTAATCAACAATTAAACCAAAAACCATACAGTCAAGCACTTTTTGATTCCATCCACAAAATAAGCACTCAATCCAACAAAAAAAGATGTGCCTTCTACATATCTGCTACCGATCGACTAATTAAATAACCAGTGCATAGAAAGTTACCCATGCATCTTTTCATTTCTTTTTATTTTAATGAACACTAAATGTTCTTTGAGAAAAGGGTAGCAGGATTTTTACCGGCCAAACATGTTGATAACCTCGTTGATCAGGCTGCCATAAACAACTCACAGCATTGAGAACATAACTTGATACAGAATCTCCAGTTTCATCCGTTCTTGCAGATGTTGCTTCACGTGTCAAGCCTCGTTCAGCTGAAACAAACACAAAAGCTAACAAAAAGTTGATCAAAACCATCAACACCGATTTCAAACCCCTCCATTTCCCTCCAAATTCAGCCATTTATCAGATCCTGAAAGCTCTCTGAAAGTGCTTGTCTTTAAATGTCTTTCCTTACAAAGAAACAAGACTGACGCATGCAAATGGTTAGTTTGTCTTAACCGAAGAAGAAAACACCAGAAGAGAAAGGAGAGAAAAGGGAAAGGAGACGTTAGTAACTGTTATGCTCCTACGTGTTGTAAGCTGATATATTCTTAAAGCCAAGAAGTGATTCCTAAGTGTTATGAGCTGATGGATTCTTAAAGACAGTAAGTGACCAAGAAGGTTTTGAGGGAAAAAGAGAGAGTTTGTACTGTTTCTTTGGTGCTCTGAATATGGTTGGAGCCTTGGAGCAGAGTAAATTATGAGTAGTGAATAACTTTATAGATGTGATCCAATCATCGGCGTCGAATCACTTGCTCTTTATACGATCAATGGGCAATATTTTCATCTAATGCTGGCTTCGTTTTTTTAAAAAAAAAAAATTGATGGCTGCATTTCTTTGTACCAAAATTAAACGTGTTATCCATGTCAATACCCACGTATTCGTTTTAAAAAAAATATTATTTGGGCCACTTGAGTTTTTATAAATGTTAGGTCATAAACAAATAATTAGATC
>Ga0325411_1001885_pt1 | contig 23485 bp, 7 predicted proteins | sample PopdelMetagenome_13_FD_206181 | JGI IMG/M metagenome (GOLD analysis project Ga0325411, IMG submission 206181) | Populus deltoides microbial communities from Bellville, Georgia, United States - Xylem-PdIQD-R4 | ecosystem: Host-associated > Plants > Phyllosphere > Stem > Wood/Secondary xylem... | reverse complement strand
ATGCCCATTGAAAAAAAATCAAGATAAACAATCATCTTCTGTCACAAAAATGGAGCTAGTGGCTGGTAGAATTTGAACCAGCCAGCTGGCTAACGTTCGAAACAAGGGTCGCCGCATAATTAAGGAGGAGGAAAGTACAGAAATGTCCATGTTATTATAAAACATTACGGGGGCATGAGAATCTGATAGTGCGATGACAGCACGTGGGGTCTGAAATCCGTGTCAGCTGGTAGCACGTGATTTAAGGGATTGATCTGGGCTTCTTTTATTAAGGGCCGGGACCAGATTCTGCTTGGGTCCAAACTGCATTTTGGATGGGCTAATTAATAAATTGCTGGCTGCATCAGTTTTGGCATCTCGAGGTCTATATTATTAGTTTTTTTAATTTTATTCTTAAACTATCATATTATTGATAAATATTATATTTCTGTTTGATTTGATTGTTATATTAATGGATAAAACTTTGAGTTTTAATAAAAAATCATCCTAAAATTTATTATTTTTTAAATATTTTAATTGAATTTTTTCCTGATGAAAATCCAATTCACTTTTATAAATAATTTCAAGATTTTCTGAAGTTGGAAACTATGATCTTTTAAGCTTATAAGAAAATATAAACTTAATAAATTATGAAAATTATAAAATAATCTAGAATCATCTCAAAATTTTATTGGAGCCCTAAATAAGTAATGAAAAAATCCAATAAATAAGAAGGTCATGTGAATTTATATAGGTAATTTTAATATGGTTTTCAAAGTTTATAAATGTGTGGTTTCTAAAAATAATATATTTTAATCTTATTTGGGTGCAATGCATTCGACCATGTAAGTATTTTAAGAATCACAAAAACAATAAGCAGATAAAATGCTTATTTATTGGATTAATTTCTATTTTTTATAATTTCATAGATATTCAATGCTTAAGGAAAATTCTTAACCTCAAAGTTTTTTGAAATTATCTTTGCAAATAGAATGCATTTTATTAGCATATATGAAAAACTTCAGCTCAAAATATAAAAAAATAAAATTTTTTTTATAAGAGTTTTTGATAAATAATAACGATTAAATTAAATAGAGAGACAATGTTCGCCCAAAATATGATAATTTAAGAATAAAATTAAGAGCATAAACCTCAATTAAACTCACATATCTCCATCACAAATTCATACAAGTATCATGTTAATAAAACATTCTTTTCAAGAATTAATTAAGATGAGATATTAAAATTTAATTAAATATTATGTATTCATAATAAAATATGTTTTCATTCTAATATATTTGTTTTTTCATGGGAAGTAAATTATATATTTTTATTTTTATATTATATAAAATAAACCATATAAATACATATTAACGCAACACAATGTTTTTACAAGTGATTAAGACACCGTTTTTTTGCATATAAGTATGTTTTAAAAGCAGTTCATCTTAAAAAAATATCAAAATAATGTTTTTCAATAGTTTTGATATTTTATGTTAAAAATAAAAAAAATCTAAAAAAAATATATTGATGTATTTTTAAATTCATTGCCAAGAAATTATTTTTCAAAGAGAAATAAATAATAGTTCACCATTAAAAAATAACAGTTGGATAATGAAACATATTAATCAATATAAAAAGAAATCAACACTTTTTTTTTTTTGGAGAAATAACAAATCCATACAACTTTAGCAGCAAATTAAAAGAAGATATATTGCATTGCTTTGCAATTCCAGGATGTATATTTTTTTAAATAAGAAGAAAACATAAGTACCATTCAATCAATTTGACTTTTTAAAAAAATTTATTAAACTAGATGACTTTCTTTTTCTAATTTTTTCTTCAAAACCATGTGATTCTAATTTTTTTTTAATTAAAATAAAGTTATTTTATTTTCATCTAGATGATGAGCACACAATCCATGTCTTAAACCGGTTTAATAATTCCAAATGATCAGAGGTTAAATTTTCTAGAACAAAGGTACCATTTTCATTTCGGAAAATCTCAAGATACGTGAAATAAACAAATTGAATCAAGAATTACATACAAATAGTTACAAAAATCACATGGCAAAACACAAATTTATAGTAGTAATTAGGTAGGAGGAAGACACACACTATGTTTCAGATGAGGGAAGATTCCACTTGAACTTTCTGTCATAAATCCCATTAAAGCCATACCAATCACCACCCCACTAGCCATGCCCCAAAAAACCCTCCCCGATCTCTTCTTTACAAGAACCTTGACCATCTCTGTCTTCATCGATGGTGTCTTCTCTTCTATCAAACTCTGAAAAGCATTCTCTGCCTCCTCAAATTCAAACGAACCCGTTTCCTCAGAGGTCTGATCTCCATCTTCATCAAGACAAGACTCATCTAACTGGTCTTGGGTTGTCACTGTCATTAATGGTGTCGCCTCTTTCATCAAACTCTGAAAAGCATTCCCCGACTCCTCAAATTCACACAAGCCCGTTTCGTTAGAGGTCTGATCTCCATCACCATCAAGACAAGACGCGGAGCATGAAACATTCTCTAACTGAACTTGTGTTGTCGCTGTTTTATTATTGTTGTTCCTGTCATAGAATGCAGTTTCAAGGTCTGATAACCTCTTGCCTATTTGTTGCAAGCGGTACTGCGGCCTTTTAGAGCTTGATGTTGTTTCTGCCGACAAGAGATTTTTCAGAAAGAAGAATCTTTGCTCGACGTCTTGAATATATAGTTCAGACAATTGAGTCTCGGCAGGAAGAGAGAATACTTTGTTGGTGAGTTCATGTTGAAGTTCTTGCAGTTTTTTCTGCAACATTGAGGATCGTTTTGCCATGGTTTTGGGGGGTTCTTCCTCTCCTTGTTTATGGCTTGTTTTTGGTGATGAGGATGCAACAAATTGGTGGGGATTTCAGTTATCTTGGGAGGTTTCTTTATGGTGGCTAGTGGCACCGGACACGTTAAGGGAACGGTTATCGTGTCGTGGGAAGATTTGTGTCCATGCCATGCGACGGTTGAGACCTGAGACTAGCTTTTTAGGCTTTCATCTATCATCAAACTTGAAAAAGTGTTTGAAATTGTAGTAATATTTATTTTTTAAAGTAATTTTTTATTTAAAAATGTATTAAGGTAATATTTTTTAAAATTTTTAAAAATGTATTTTTAATATTAGTATATTACAACAATAAAAAGAAAAATTAATTTCAAACAAAAAAAATAAATTTCGATAAAAAACTGTTTGGAACTGCGTTCTTGAAGGCACCTGGGTGCTATTAATCCAATTAATTAAGTGCTATAAAAATAAAAAATAATAAAACTTCGGGAATTGATCAAAGAAGATTTCATTAATTTTTTCTTTCCTCTGTTTTATCAATTTACCTAAACAAATTTGCAATACAACCAATGAGAGACAACGAGAAGAAACATACCATGTGGCTAAAACACACAATCAACCAACCAAATTGATATATCTCCTCTACCCGAAGACAGAAACTTGATCTGTTCTCGGAACTCGGATTATTGGAATTTGAATCCTTTCCGAGACTTGAAATTGAAACTTGAAACAAGGAATTAGTAATCATCCTGAGCTTAGTCAAGAGAGGCTTGTTCAGTTATGATGCTGTAATATTCTTGGCTAGAGAAAGCGCCCTGATGTCAGGATTTTCTTGGAAAAGAAGCATGCTATTTCTTCCAAGCTCACCCATGCCTCAGTTTCCATCACCTTTTATGTTCAGTGTCTACAAGAAAAGCCATCTCAACACCAGGGACATACATTCCACTAACCCATCAGATCACAGAGAACTCCATTGAACTTCTTAATTACCAAAAGATTTAATTTTCCATCAGATCACAAATGAAGAGTAGTTTCTACTTCCTGTAATTGAAATGATTCTGTTTTAAGAAAAATAAAAACATCAATAATGCCTCAGCCTAATTTAGAAGTCTGTTTTGCTAGACTTAAGGTCTGTTTGAGAATGCGCAAACAGTGTTTTTTTATATTTTGAATTTTTTTTATTTTTATTAAAAATAATTTTTTTTATATTTTTAAATTATTTTGATTTACTTGTATCAAAAATAAAATTTTTAAAAAAAATATTATTTTAATATATTTTTAAATAAAAACTACTTTAAACCATAATTATTATTATAATTCCAAAAACACCCTTCCATTGCTTTTTTTTACTACCATATCGTGGTTTGGAAGTCCAGCAGTCACTCAACTCCAGTAAATACCACGGTGCCTTTTGTACTAGGAAACCCAGAAGACACAAACGGATGATGTTCTAAAAAACAAGAAAGGATGGAAATCAACTGTTCATACTTCCTTGGGGTAAATTACAAAATTTTGAAAAAAATAAAATAAAAATATAAATAAGACCATGTTAATTGACAAGAATATTTTATAATAACTTGATTTCCAAAAAAAAAATGGTTGGAAATTCGAGCCTTCAAATTTTGCATTTGCAACCGCATTCGGGGTTGCAAATCAAGCAACTTGTAACAATTTTGCAATCAAATTTCGGTTGCAAATTATATTTTAAAATAAAAAATATTTAATTCCAAATAAAATCAACAAATTCAAAATTAATATAAATTATATATTCAATTATTTAAAATAACAACACAAGAAATTAATTATACCCACAAATATATGAGCATATATAAACTCAATCTTCGAAATAATAAACTGAAGTACTATATTATTATTACTATTCTTTGCTAAGACTTTTGTTTAGGATGATGATGTTATTCTTGGCCCGTGAATGCCTTAATGTCAGGATTTTCTTGGAAAAGCAGCATGTCATCTTCTTCCAAGCTCACCCATGCCTCAATTCCATCACCATCTTTAGTGTCCATGAAATGAAACATATTATGACCAGGGACAGCCACTGCACTAAACCAACCAGGATTTCCCCAGCCAAAATCTACTTCATACACCGGCATCCGACACCAGCTATTAAACATATAGAAATCTGCATCGCTTCTGTGAAATGCTTCGATCATCTCAGTCTTGGTGTTGACCACCGAAGAAAACAAGTCATCATCACTTGAAATCTTTGCAGAATCTGTTACCCTCTTCCTTATTCCATCGTGAACACGATCTACAAAGTGATGAAGTTCCACTTTGTTCTCATCATCATCTGCTGTGAAACGTGCAAGTGCCGGGTTTGTAAAGTTCCCACAAGAATTATCTGGTACAGGCATTGCAGTCTTCCCTCGCAAGTTGAATGAATGTACCAAGAGGGAAGGCCTTAACCGACCATGTTTCGCTCGAGCCATCATTGTAAGAGCCTTCCACATAATTGCTGTCACGACCTCCACTCGTGTCGGCTGGCGCGATCCATTAATATTGGCACTCGCAACAGCCTTCAGTTTCGATATGGCTGCAGTGTTAAACACAAACCTCTTCTGAATCTCAGCCTTTTTCTCTCCAAAGTTTGGGGTAAAAGTAGGTATATCTCTTGGTGGGAAGAAGGAAGCTAACTGGAAACTTGGGGTACGTACTTTATCAACCCCTAATCTAGCTGCAGTAGCCCAAGCATTAATGAATGCAAATACTGAAGTTGCATCGGCCGCCCTGTGTTTGATGCATACACCAATGGCCACCGCACCACATTCAAACATGTTGAACTGAACTAATACTATAGGGCCGTCTGCAGGTCGATGTGGAATTGGAGCCAAACGATTCCGAAGCTCGGTCTCAATTTCTCCTCCTTCAAGAAGTTGTGAGAGGAAGCCACTTACTTGGGTTTCCACATATTCAGCTCCCTCGTCATTACAATCAATTATGAGACTGTTATCGATGTATCTTCCAGCAAAGGGGTAAAAGATTGTTAAGGCCTCTGATAATGATTTTTGCAATTTCTTGCTTCTTTCAATGTTGTCTCCACCAGTACTGGATGGGTAGTAGAAAATGTTAGGTAAATATAGAAGAGGTGACTGAAACATACTTAGCCATGAAACCTTGTAGTTTCGAAGGTGGGAAGGAGTTGGAGATGATGGAGTTATCAACTTTTTAGATAGGATTTGAACGTTCATATTGGAATTCTTTTCGAGGTCTATATCAAAACAAGAAATAATCAGAAAAGAAAAGAAGAAAGGTTGAAAAATATTGGCAGCTTAATTTATCTGGCGGAAGAAGAGGGATCATATATATATATATATATATTTGAAATCCTTTCACCCCAAATACACAATTTACTGTAACATCTCAATATTAAATATCAATTGATGTTGAATAATGTAAATTAATTCGTCTTGGGTTTTTTTATTATTTAATTTTCAGTTGAGATTATATTATTACATACGTCAGTTTATTTATAAAAGGCAAGAAACTGAATAACCGAATCTATGCAATGCCGTTAGAGAATTTCTTTAATTAGTTGTTTACGCATAACTGCCTATATAAAAAGACCAATGACTGGGACGGAAAGAGAGTGGACTGTATCGATAAGGAACGTCAGTGATGCAGTCGCCATTTAAGCAAGAGATTGCAGGAGCACTGGCCCGACCTCATAAACAATTCAGATTATTGGATTACCAAATTAATTCAAAAATCTAATTAAGCTAATTCTTTTTTAAAATAAAAATATTTTTTTAAAATTAATTTTAACTCGGATGGTTTTAAATCAATTTTGACTAGGTCACTAATTAATTTATTATGTAACCCAAGTTTAATCAAATTAATGTTAAAATTAATTTAAATTAAAATCTTGTTGAATGAGGTTCTAAATAATAAATTTATCAAATTTATATGTGAGCTGAAATTGAGCTTAATAATTATAATTATAATTAAGAGAAAGAAGGTGGCTATGTTCACATTGATAGGTCAAGAATTGAGTATGAAGTGAGTGTTTGAGAGTGTGACACTAGTTATTTTTTAAAGTGTTTTTTATTTATAAATATATTAAAATAATATATATTTTTTTGTTTTTTAAAATTATTTTAAAATCAATACAACCATAACAATATATTTAGAAAAAGAAAAGTAAAAAACAACACGGGCAATATGAACAGAGCTGCTCATGTCAGGCAGCAGAAGAGAAGCTCAAACTGGCAAGTAGCCAAAACATTGAAAACCTTTCTGGACACTGAAATGCTGTATTGGCCTTCATTAGTTCCATTATTTTGCTGAAATATTGTTACGGTATCACCTACCTTGACACCTTTATCCCTCACAAAACTAAGCCACTCCCCGGTGATTACAGGTTTTGGATACCCTCCAGAACGAAGGGATAGCTTAAAGCTCCACGGTTTACCAAGAGTGTCGATTGCTTGGAACTCAATTTGATTTGAACCTTCAGGCACTCGGAAAAAGTGTAGACAACTTACAGGAATGCTCAGTCTATTCTCTAAGTCAGTCCGAGACAAACTTTTTGAGAAGATCTTAAATGGTGGTTCCGCTGTTGTGACTGAAAGAGAATAATGAGGTAATAAGTAGTCAAGTTATGCCAGATTTCGAGAAGTTAAACTAGAATTGGAAGTTGAAAAATGCATGATGAAAAAAGGGTTTGATAAAACTTTAAAAGTTATTTTGAAAATCAAAAGTAGAAAAATACAAAACGAAGTTCTTGAGTTTTTGAATATTTTATAAAATAAAAGCTTTTTTATATTTATACATTATATAAAAAACTGCCGCCACAACTAAAAACTATAACTTTTCTGAACACATACTACAAAACTCAAATGATTAAGGATGAAAACCGATCAAATTAATAGATAATTTAATTATTAGAATGATTCGTCTTGGATAAAACTGGGCTCAGTCCTTGTCTAGTTTTAACCGAAGCCCGTTCATCAGCCTAGTAAACTGTAAGTGGACCTTCTTGATACCTGGGCTTGTTCTTTGTAATGGTAGTTGATGGGCGGAGTCTTAAAGTCCATCACCAATAAATCTCATGTGCCCAATTCTATATTCATACGTGAACCGTTTTTCTCCTACTCCAAAACCTAACCTTACCATGTACCTCTACAGCCTTACTCACCAACGAGCCACCGGAATCATCTCAGCCATAAACGGAAACTTCTCTGGCGGCCAAGCACAAGAAATCATAGTCGCTCGCAGCAAAGTCCTCGATCTTCTCCGCCCTGACGAGAACGGTAAGCGCTAAATAGTTCTCTCTGTTGAATTTTTCGGTGCTATTCGCTCAATAGCTCAGTTTAGACTAACTGGTGCTCAGAAAGATTGTATTGTTGTTGGTTCTGATTCGGTTAGGATTGCAATTTTAGAATATAATAAGGAGAGAAATGTCTTTGGGTTTTTTTTTGATAGCTTCATCTGACTTGGCAACACTGTTGAAGGTGTATTCTGGAGCTTGGATTGTTTTATTAATTTGTTAATTGCATGATTAAATTGTAAATGTGTGATGGTAAAGGTTTGTGAGTAAATTAGTGAACAATGTGCGTGTGATGCATGAATTTTAATTTAGTACGAGTCAGAATAAATAACAATATATATATATATATATATATATATATATATATATATATTTTGAATGTATATGAGAATTAAAAACTTTGGCCTAAAATAAATGTTTCACTGGGCCTATATGCATACCTTTTCAAATAAACGATGGTGAGAATTTATCAAATGACAAGAACTCGGAATATTCATGGCAAGAGCTCAGAGCTCAGAATATTCTAAGCATGTGAATAAATTTAGAAAAACACAAGTAGTAATTTTTCATCTTAAAGAATGTGGATTTTTTGTTAAGCACAACTAATTCAGTGCTCAAATATGTGGAACCAATATCAATTTTGGGATTTATAGTTTTTTTATATTTTTAGGTGGCAACTCCAATTCTTTTATCTTCTCTACATTTTCCGAACCCAGTAATCCAAATTCTCGAGCCATTGCGATGTCCAACTAGGTACGACAAGTTTAAATTGCGATGGTAAGAGAAAAGGAGACATGGAGGAGGCAAAAAAAAAAAAAAAAAAAAACTAAATTCTCATCACCTTAAAATTTAATTCTCAACAAATTAAATGTTAAATAATAAAATTAAAAAAAATCCAACATACAAAAAAATAAAATAGTAGCAATTATAACTAAAAAAAAAACTTGAGCCTACTTGGGATAACCCGTCAAACCTATAGGTCAAATTATGAGATCAAGATAACATGATAAAAAAAAAAGATAATGATGAAATATAATTTTTTTAAAAGCCAATGTTAAATTATGAGATGAAAACAAGATTAAGTCTAAAAAAAATTGATGCCAATCCTTGTTAGCTTATGAAACTCGTTGCCGGCCTATTTAATTGGAAGCATCAAATATGAAAAAACCATAAAAATTAATTCTTAACAAATCAAATATTTAAGGATGAAAATAAATAAAAATTAATAACATATAAGAATCTCAAGAAACAAAAGTAACTAAAAGGAAAAAAGAAAAGACGTGAGCCTACTCGGGTTAACTTATCAAACTCACGGGTCATGTCATAAGACCATGATAACCATATAAAAAACACAAAGAAAATCATGAAACATGTCGCAAGTGTGCGGCGCCGCGGCGATCGCCCTCCACACTCAATAGTGTGTGTTGTCTGGAAAATATAGGGAGACAAGGAATTTTTATCTTTTTATTAGTGAAAAAAAAGAATGGGAGTCGTCACCTAATATTATGGTCACTAGGAACCCTAACTGGTTTCAGAGATCGGGTATGGAGACTGGTTGCGTAAAGGGAAGGTATTAGCACCCCAAATACACTCTACCTAAGATAAGCTATATTGTTTTATTTGTCTGATCAAAATCTAAGGTTTGGTCGCATTTTCTAATTGTTGGTCTTGTCTGTCTAAAATTCAAGAAAAGCGCTCCTAAAAAAAGAGGTTCTTATCTTAATGGGGTAAAACCTAACCGTTCTATTATCAAATAAAAAAACTATCTTTTTAATATCGAGAGTACGTTTTATGTATAAATTCGCAATCTCGGATATTAAAAGAAAACAAAATAATTTTCTTGGATTTTTTGAAATATTGGCCAAGTTCTCGTGACTTTAATAAACTGGTTATTAAAGCCAAAATGCATGCTAAAACCTTTTTTTTTTGAAGTTTTCTTTGTTGTATGAAAATACGATATGAGTTTTTTTTATTTTTAGAGACTTGGTCGTATGCATGAAAATAAAAACATGTTTTTTTTTTAATGTTTTGACGAAAACCGGGTATTTTAATACCGGATGTATATTTTTATTATGTAAAAATACAAATCAATTTTAAGCAAAATTTAGTAGAAAAATACGCGGAAGAGTTACAAATTTTCAAAAATATTTTTTTTGGGACCCGGCCCACTCATTTTGGACTGGGCCGGACAATGAACAGTGGAGCACTCTCCACTGTTCACGCAGAACAGTGGAGACAGTGCAGCGAGGAAGAAGAAGAAGATGGAAGAAGGGCGGACCTGCGGTGGCTTCGAGGCTGTGCTGCTAGCGGTTGCTGACCGGAGAACGGCTTGGACGGTGGTCGGCTTTTCTTCTTCTTATCTGCGTTTTTTTTCTTTTGCTTTGTTCTCCTCTATTTCGGTTTTTTTAGTGTTTCTTCTTTTGTTTCTCACGGTACAAGGGCTGTTATTAATGACGGGGAGGATGGTGGCAGCTGGCGGTGGCGCTGGTGGCGGCTATGCTTACAGCAACCGGTGGTTCCTCCTCCTTTCTCTCCTTATTTGTTTTCACTTCCAAGACTTGGCAATGGCGTTGGTGGTGCTGCTGTTGCTCTTCTTGTTCGTGTAAAGGCGCATGCTTCTTCTTCTTGTTCACGGGTGTTACAGTAAGGAGAGGAAGGTGGTGAGAGGCTGGCGGCGGCGCTGCTCCAAACGGTGGAGAGAGAGGAGCACCTGCTGGGAACCCGAAAATCCTCCCCTGTTTCTGCTTCTTTCCCGCTTGCTTCCCTCTTTTCTCAAAAAATCTCCCCCTATCTATTTTCTCTCATCTGTTCTATTTCTCTTATCCCTCCTTTTTTTTTTCTTCTCTTCTATCTTGCCTCTGGTTTCTATTCCTTTCTCCCTTCTCTCATCTCGCTTCACTCTCTGTCACTGCTCTTCCTCTATTTTTGGACGATGATGGTGCTGTCGGTGGTGGCTGGGAGGAGCGATGGAGGCACTGGTGGAGGTGCAACGGTGGCTCTTCTCCTCCCTCTTCGGTCTTGTTCTTTCACTCTCCTTTCCCCCTTCTCTTCCTTTTTCTTTTGTTTTGCCCGAGCTCCTCTCCTCTCAAATAAACTCTCCCCCTTCTTTTCTGTTCTCCCTCCCTTCTATTTATAAGCGGGAAGATAAGGTGCCCCCCTGCTCTATCCCATCGTGGTGCAGGGGGGGAACGGGCTGCCTTACCTCTGCAGGGTAAGGTGGCCGGTTGTGTTTGCAGGGCATGGTGTCCCTCTCTTTTATTGTCACGTTGGCAGGGTATGGTTGTGTGGATATGGGTTTTGACAGAGTTTTATGAAGTGGAAGGGAGAGAAAGTGAGTGGGAAAAACATTTTCAAAAATCTTTTTCTTCCTTGCCTTTGCATGCGCAGGGAAGAAGAAGCTGCACCGTGCCGTTCAAAACGGCATCATGCAGTTTTTTTTTTTGAAGAATAGGAAAAAAATTTTGGGAGTGACCCAAAAATGAGTCATGACAAAACATATCTTTTTTTTTAAATCAACGTCGAGTAATAAGAGTAAAAAAGAAAACAAGTAAATAAAAAAGATGGGAACCCATGTTAACCCATAAAACTTGTGACTCGGGTCATTTGATTAAAAACATCAAATATCAAAAAACTATGAAGTCTAAACTTTAAAAAATATAATGTCAAACGATGAAATTGAAAAAGAAACATTCAATTACAAAAAAATTTAAAAATCAAATTTTGAAAAAAAAAGGATGGGTAATTTTGGATTGAAGGGCTGAATTAATAAGAAAAACCAATTTTACAAAAGAATTGAAAGAAAAAACATCCAAAAGGTAAGGAAAAATTTTTAATTATTTTTTAGAAAAAAATAAATATTTTGATTAAATGATAGAAAGGCAAAAATTAAAAGTTTATAAAAAATTCCAAAAACAGAAAAACATTAAACAAACTCACACCATCATTAACTTTAACTTGCATCAGTTAGTGTCACTCAACAACCCACCATCATTAACTTGCATCAATTAGTGTCACTCAACAACCCACGTAAATAAGGTTTTTTAGGATCTATTTAGAAACACGATTTAAATTTTTAAATTTTTTTTGTTAATTTTTTTTTATATATTTTTATATATTAATTTTAAAAATAATTTTAAAAAAATAAAAAATATCATTTTAATATATTTCTAAATAAAATATACTTTAAATTATAATACCAAACAAGTTTTAATATCTTCAACACGAGACCGCCCAAAAATAAACAGAAGCCCGATTTGTTAATAAGGCCTTTAGCTTTTATATCATACAGAAAATAATAAGCATTTTACCTTCAAGTCCTTCCATGGCTGGGTTTCCCAAGGCACTAAATTTATGGTGGCTATAGTAAAAAATAGGGTGATAAACAGTCATGTAAATGAAGTTTATAAAAAAACTAAATATTTTGATTAAATGATGGAAAGGAAAACACCTTAAAGTTTATAAAAAAAAAATACGAAAAAATAAAGAAAAAAAAAACTAGAATCAAATTTAAAAAATAAAAAACTTAGATTAAAAAATTAAATTGAAAAACAAAACAAAAATTTATAAAAAAACCAACAACAAAAATAAGAGTTCAAATCACAAATAAAAAGAATAAGGATTACTACTCAAATATCCCAACAAAGAAGATCAAGGGATGAGTAAGAACAGAGAAAAAATAGCTCCAGCAAAAATCTACCCAGAAACATCGAACACGTGTATCTAGTAGAGGTTAATGATACAGCAGAAAATAACAAATCTTTTTATCCTTTACTTTCATCTGCATAAAAAATACACATATTCTAATATTTTCAGACTTGTGTTTTTTCTTGAAAGATAGCCAAGATTAATACTGGAATTAAAAGAAGATAACTCTGCAGAGAGCATACTTAAGCAGTTGATAGACATGACACAACCATAGCAATATGTTTAGCGAAAGAAAAATAAAAACAACACGGGCAATATGAACAACAGAGCTGCTCACGTCAGGCAGCAGAAGAGAAGCTCATTCCAAATTAGCCAAAACATTGAAAATCTTTCTGGACACTGAAATGCTGTATTGGCCTTCATTAGTTCCATTATTTTGCTGAAATATTGTTACGGTATCACCTACCTTGACACCTTTATCCCTCACAAAACTAAGCCACTCCCCGGTGATTACAGGTTTTGGATACCCTCCAGAACGAAGGGATAGCTTAAAGCTCCACGGTTTACCAAGAGTGTCGATTGCTTGGAACTCAATTTGATTTGAACCTTCAGGCACTCGGAAAAAGTGTAGACAACTTACAGGAATGCTCAGTCTATTCTCTAAGTCAGTCCGAGACAAACTTTTTGAGAAGATCTTAAATGGTGGTTCCGCTGTTGTGACTGAAAGAGAATAATGAGGTAATAAGTAGTCAAGTTATGCCAAATTTCGAGAAGTTAAACTAGAATTGGAAGTTGAAAAATGCAAGATGAAACATTGTTTTTTTTAATCAAAAAAATTAGGATATTCCTTAGATTACATTACCTGAAAAATGCCTATTTTTAATTAAAAAAAAACATTTTTAACCATTCATTTTCCACCAATGAAAAAGAAATGAAAAAAAGAAAGAGAAGCCAGTAGACTTTAACATCACATTGATATTAGGACTTTCATTTCGTTGTGATAAGAACAGAAGTTCTGCACAAACAAGAATTATAGGAGAATGGGGTCCGATTAAGCTTGGCTCTAGTGATTAAATTGGTATCTCTACACGTGCATTTGGGGGTGTTTAAATGTATTATCTGACTCAACCTAATAAATATGGATATTACAAATAAAAAAAAATTAAGAAACATGGGTTGTGCGGACAGTCAAGATTTTTTAAACCTGATCAATCCGACCCAGCTCGTATACCTTATATTTCTTTTGTATTTATATTTAATAGTTTGTGGATTGAATAATTATTATTATTTTATTTAGAAATGTATCGACTTTAAAGTTTTTATTAGTGGACTTCCTATTAGATTCCTTTAGCGTAACAAAAATGAGCTTGTTTCTTCGCTGGAGAGGAAGATGGAGATAACTAGAATTTAATGGTGGTGTAAAGTATGAAAATTAGAACTAACATTAGGGGTATCATGACACCTATATTTTATACTACAAGTCCACTTCTAAATACGAACTAATAAAAATTAATAATATAAGCTCAACATGTAAATATATGTAATATTCACAAGAAATTTTAGCCTAATCCAATATATCCAACCCACCCAGGTTCAAAACAAAACTAAATTAGTCGGGTTTAGAATTTATAAAATATAAAAAATCAGATTGGATATAATTATAAACTCAAACCCAAACTAATTATATTCTAGTACACTCAAATACCATGCCATAATTCCTCACGTGTCTTGTTAGACTATTTATCTAAAAAGAAATGAGAATACAATTTATGTTCTAACTTCTAGCACGTGATTCTTAACTCAATACTGACTAGTTTGTCACTTTAACTCAAAATGACATGTAGTTTAGGAGGTTAATAAAATTGAAAGCCCACCATGCAGCTCCACCGCTTCCCTTTTCCCCATGACAGATGACAAGAAGAGGTGTCTGTAGGGATAATAACCAAATCTTATGCAAGTCTGTCTTCAATTATTCAAATAAAAATGAGCATGGAGCCGTTTTTTATACATGGAGATGGAGGTAAGTATAGGTGGATTAAATTGTTTTACTTTTAGGGTATAATAATGAATATGGTATCGTTTGAATTTATATATATTGAAAACAATGAATTAATGCACTTCTAAGGTCTAGCTGTTTTAAAAAACAGCTAAACTGATTTAATAAAATGGTCAGACCATTTCTCAAAATAGTCAGACTATTTCTCAAAATAGTTAGACTATTTTGGCTATTGTCCCTATTATAACCCAACGGTGTGCAGGAAGAGAGAAAATATCATTTTCATTTCTTTTTCCTTTCACCTTGAAAGGCTATAAAGTAAGCTTTAGGAGTGAAAAGAGAGGGTTTTGAAAGATAAAAAAACACATCCATACTAGAAATTAAGAAAGATAAAAGAAAGGGAAAATTAAGATAGATAGAGAGAGAGAGTGTGTGTGAAGAAAGATGAGGAAAAAGAGAGAAGCCTTGGAAAATTTCAACTGGTTGATTTTCGAAATACATCTTGTAACCAAGTAAGATGTTTGGAACCCCTCTATATCAATTTGAACAAGAGTTAATTGATTTTGAGTAAAACCTAGCAAAAAATTGAATTATGGTTCTTGTGATGAAATTGGAGGGAAAAGTGGATTTCTTTGAAATTGAGTTTCTAGGATTCTTGTAGGATGTAATAAGAGTGGAAACATGTTGAAATAACAGAGAAATGATTTTGATTGAGTTGAATTAATAAAATGATGAAGTGTTGAATGGTTGGGCCAAAAAGGATGAAATTAAAAATTGTTTGAGAAAATTGTAAATTTTATGGAATTGTAAAAAATTAATAAGAGTTGAAGGAATCATGAATTTGTTTGTAATTAATGATTAGAATGTATTGATGAAAAACCTGAATATAATAGAATTATAACAAATGGTACAATAAATAAGGAGTATGTTGTAATATGATAATAATACTTAATTAGAAAACATGTCAACACAGAGGAGACCGTTGAGGTGATTCAAAGAGCTGGTGGAGCCGTTTATAGTCAGACAGTAGGTAGGTACTCCGTAACTTATGGTACTTTTCCTTATAATTCTCTGAAAATTTTACTTATGAATTAGTTATCCATGAAAATGTGAATAGTGATATTGATAGTGTATATGGAAAGAAAGATATGTAAGTTGAGAGAATTATTTGGTATTCATTAAGGAATACCGGATTATTGGCTTCCGAATAGAAATGCTAGAATGATTAGCAATTAAGGTGGGTTTGCCAGAGAAACTGGTTTTCGTGAGGAATATTGAATCATTGTTTTTCAAATGTGAATGCCGGATCAATTGATAATTAAGATGGATATGTTGAAATAATGAGTACTCAAGAGAGTATTGAATTGTTGGCTTGGATAAGGAAATGTTGGAACAATTATTTGAGTTATAATATTACAAAATTTGTTTACGGTTGATTAAATTTATGTAAAAAGAAAATTGGATAATAATAAAGAATGAATTAAAATATTGCCTAGATAAAAAGTTGGTTATTTCATTTAAGTGTTGAATGAGATATTAACTTGTGACTTAGTATAACTTATTGACTTTGTTACAGGTAACTCGGGGGTTCGCCGGGAGTAATGATTAGTTGTTGCTTTTGTGTAGATTTAGGAAATTGTGGATTATTAGTTGTAACGTGGACTGTAATTTTGGATCCTCTATTTTGAAATATAGTTTACATATCCTCAAATTAAACTACCAATTATCGTCGACTAATTGAGGTGATATAATGTATTTATTATTTAAAACCTATATATGCGAATGTCTTGCATGATTATTATATTTGTCATTGTAATTTGAGTAGTAACTATATATATATATATATATATATATATATGCACTTAATCAAGTGTTCGTTGATGTGGAGTTTATTGTAAATGTTTTGATGTTTTTGTTATCATGATAGATGTGAAAATAATAAATGCCTTAGTGACATGAATTGAAGAGAACAAATTATGAAATGATGGATACAAAAAGATGAGATTCAGGATGAATGAATCAGAAATGAGGTGATGAGTTTGTGGTGTTTGTGATTATAAAGTGTTATTATATGTGATATGATTTTGATATCGATACTTGGGATGACCCAAATATAAAGGAAACTCAGTTGAAATTTTAGTAGAATATTAATAAGTTAGAAATATGGATAACGTTATATTGATCTTGTCGACCAATTGCACTATCAAATAAACCAGTTGACCGTTTCATCGACCAGTAAAAAAAATTACATTGTTTTCAGACTTAATATAAAGGAATTTATAGCCAGATATTGGGGATGTTACATCTTTAACCAAGAAATCAATATTAGATAAAGAACCCTTCAAATTGCAGAATTCGCACATGTTTAAAGAGGTTGCACAAATATATATAGAATTTATTATCAACAATAAAAGAAGAAAAAAATCAGTGGAATATTTGTGTGAAGGTTGAATAGGAATCTCTTTGGTTAATCAACCTAATGAAATACTGGAATAATCAGCTAAACAAATGACTTTTATTTGGACAAATCATGAACTAACAGGAAACTGGGCTAGGAAGTGGTTACATTCAAATATGAAAATTCTCTTGAGTAACCCAAATAAGCTGCAAACAACTGCGAAGACCGCTTCTACAACATTTCTAGCATTGCAAGAACTCAACAAGGGGTTCAATTTGAGAATCTAAATCAGCATCCAAAATTACTGGATTTGATGGGAAAAGCTTCCACGGATGGTGATGCATTATGCTGTTTTGACAAGGAGTTGGAGTTTAGGGTCGAGGTTGTCTTCTACAATGCAATGGAGTATTTGAGGCCACTTTCCAATTAATTGTACTATGAGGGATGCGGCTGCCCCAATGTTGTAAGATTTATTAAAGTACTGGATTTGTTTTTAAATGCAAATAGTCTTGCCACCGATAGGAGTAGTATGTGTTGTGCAAAACCCAAGCAAACCAAATAGCAACACAAATAAAAGGGACACAAAATATAACATTGTTCGGCAAAGCCTATCAAAATAGAGATCAGCAAAGCCTATTCCACAAAACTTCATTATCAAAATAGAGATTACACTCACATACCTAACTACCCAAAACCCGGTTAGATCCAAGCAACCTCCACTACATGACTACTAGGCCTTATAAACTACTATTGGGTAAAACTAGACGAGAGGGCAACCCTTTCACAAAACCCCCCATGGGGCGCACCAGAGAATTCTACTATCAGGATTTGTGGTTGCCACTACACACCATAAATATTGGAGGCACACATAAACTACCCACAACACATTCTATTTATACTAGCAATAAAGTCCTTGTTTCATTAGAAAACATACTTCAAGTCCAACTTTAACAAGAAAAGTCCTTATCCTAAAAAAAATATATCAACACATTACATTCTTGTTTAGGACATCACACCATGCAATTACCAATCTATCCTAAACCAATCCACCAATTTAAGCCACAACTCAAGAGTAAGATATAAGTTTAGCATAAAATTTATGACATTACTGATAACAAGGTACATAATTAAAACCCATCAGATGAACTGTTTCAGTGCAATCAAACAAATTACATGTTATACTTGCATAATGTTTGGCTGAAAATCAATATCATAGCTTGATCAACATGTCTGGTGGGAATTTTGGTAGACCATCCAGGTCTTAGAAGGTATCAAGAGTCATTGATGCATACTTAAGAAGATAATGGTGGGAATTCTACTATCAGGATTTGTGGTTGCCACTACACACCATAAATATTGGAGGCACACATAAACTACCCACAACACATTCTATTTATACTAGCAATAAAGTCCTTGTTTCATTAGAAAACATACTTCAAGTCCAACTTTAACAAGAAAAGTCCTTATCCTAAAAAAAATATATCAACACATTACATTCTTGTTTAGGACATCACACCATGCAATTACCAATCTATCCTAAACCAATCCACCAATTTAAGCCACAACTCAAGAGTAAGATATAAGTTTAGCATAAAATTTATGACATTACTGATAACAAGGTACATAATTAAAACCCATCAGATGAACTGTTTCAGTGCAATCAAACAAATTACATGTTATACTTGCATAATGTTTGGCTGAAAATCAATATCATAGCTTGATCAACATGTCTGGTGGGAATTTTGGTAGACCATCCAGGTCTTAGAAGGTATCAAGAGTCATTGATGCATACTTAAGAAGATAATGTTGTCATAGTTCTTGCAATATATACTTATTACTTGTATTTTATACCTCTATAACATAAGTAGATTGGTTGATAAAACCAGAACGTGAAGAACTCAGCTATGATTATCATCCTTTCTAAAGTTGGGTACATAAGTCACTGAAGATTCTCTGTTGTTTTCTGGCTTTCAGTTTGACAATGACTTCTAGCAGGGAAGGGGTACTAGTTTTTATTTTGTCCAGTGGGCTGAGTTTGAGAATTTTGATTTGGGAGATTTACGCTTCTAATGGCTGGTATTCGTGGCTAACCTTTTGGGGCAGATGGTGCAATTCGGGATTCAATATCAAGTTGCCTCTAGTATGAATGCAAAACAATTTGGTTCAGAATAGCATTCAGTAAAATACTCTACAGCCAATTCATTTCAACACATGCACAGTTGAAAACATTGCCTAAGTTAGGAAAACGATTTGATTCAGAATAGCATTCAGTAAAATACTCTACAGCCAATTCATTTCAACACATGCACAGTTGAAAACATTACCTATGTTAGGAAAACAATTTGGTTCAGAATTGCAATCAGTAAAATACTCTACAGCGAATTCATTTCAACACATGCACAGTTGAAGACATTACCTGTGTTAGGAAGTGGCTCACAACCATGATCTACAGGATCATGACTATTCAAAGAGTGCTCCTTATTCCCGGTATGCATTTGTTCTTCCTGGATTCTATCACCAAGACCCACAACTTCACCAATCAATCCCATAGATCCAGAGTCCTCTTCCATCTTGTCATCACCATGAAACGTTGCTGTCCAGAAAGGCAACCAAAATAAGGTAAATAAACAGCCCTTAACTTTTAAGATAGTATATCCACATGTATCTAAAAGAACATCAAGTTGTGCACCATTTCATGGAATTAGAATCAAATTCAACAGGGAAATGATGACATAGAACCTCTCGAACCAAGATCAAACACACATCTTCCTTAAATTCACTAGGAGCAATTACTGCTAATCAAGATCTGCTATAAACTCATCAAAATCTCTCATCTAACTGCCTAACCCAGAACTCCCAACTTGGCATCTAAGACTACAAAACTCATGCAACCCCCAGGACTGACAAAAAACCTCTTATGAATTAGTTCATAAACATCGCTGGTATAACGAAAAGGTTACGATTAAGACCATAATTTTTTCGATTTATACCAGGGAAGTATTTTTGTAAGTCTATAATAGATAGGAACCCTAAAACAGCTTATAGAATTAACATATTCTGAATTTTTGAAACGGAAAGAGAAATTACCGAGCGTGCTGTTCTGAGAATCCGACATGTCGGCAGTCTCCAATTCTTATCAGCTGGTTCTCAAATTCTGAGGTTTTTGATGTAATGGTTTTGCCATTCATCTTTCCCAGTTTTAAAAATTATTTAACTTTTTTCCAAAGTGATTCCTTTGTCTTTTTTATGACGTCATTAAAAATTGTTTTATCCAACGTGGACCTATGAATAGCTGGGAGGAAAAAAAACCGAAAAATAATAGAACTTAAAAAATAAAATAAAAAAATAACTGCAAATTTAAACTAAAATAACCTAGAAAAAAAAAGATTTAATTTATTTTTATTTTAAAAGTTTAAAATTAATTGAACTAAGTCACACAGTTCAAATAAATTTACACCAAGTTAAAAACCATAAATATAAATATTAAAAAAATTTCTACCCTTTATCACACCCTTATAATAATAATTATTTTTAAAAATATTTTTTATTTAAAAATTTATTAAAATAATATTTTTTTATTTTATAAAGTTTTTTAATTAAAACAATTAAAAAACAACAAATAAAATAATTTAAAGCAAAAATATTCTAATTTTTTAAACAACACAGTCACATCACGACACCAAACTAAATACTATTTTAATTTCATGTAGTATTTAGTATTGTGATAATAATTATTTTTTAAAATATTTTTTATTTTAAAAATATATTAAAATAATATATTTTTAAAAATTTTTTGTTACACCTAAACGATTAAAAAATAAAATTGTTTTTGCTAATTTGTATAAATTGCAATAAATAAAAGAAAGTGATAAATTGCGTAAAACTTGTAAAGAAATTGTATATATAGGCAACCCTTGTTTTTAGCGGCTAATTTGCTAAAAAAACGCATAACAAACAATTATTGTTCTGAATTAAACTATACATGACTGTTTATTAGTAGTATAAACACCTTCATATCAATCTTTCTCGGAGCTTATGGTTTTGCACGCACTACAAGTAATAAGTAGGAGCTCGAAAAGGATGGTATCTTTCCATCTTTCTTAGAATTTTTCTCGTGCGTCTAAGATGTTAGTAATTTTTATTAAAAAATATATTAAAATAATATTTTTTATTTTTTAAAAATTATTTTTAATACCAGCATATTAAAATAATCTAAAAATATATTAATTTGAAATAAAAAAATAAAAAATTTTATTTTTTTTAAAATATAAAAATAAACTGGTCAGAAAATTTTGTTGCCGTTGAAATTGCATCCTTGCATGTGCTCACAACTTTGGAATAAGATTGGGAATTAAAAAGAATATCAGCTTCCTGTGGGTTTGTGGTATACTGAGGAGCACCAGCAGAAAAGGTAAAGGCACTGCTTTATGTGCTGCCATTCGTGAAGGAATTATATGTAAAAGGCATCTTTTTACAGGTGTCACAGCTAACGTGGTTCTTTCTATTTGGAGAGGAAAGCATGTGGAAAAGAAAATCATGGATGCTCAATTCATGGCAGATTGGTGATCTTTTGATTAGGGGTTCAACAACAATAATGAAATTGATTCGGGCCTCAACAACAATATCTTTTCGTGCCCAACTCTAAGTTTGTTAGGATTTTGGACAATTAAGAAGCTGAATCTTGAGTTAATTAAGGATGAAATCGAGCACTTACAATTTAGTTCTTGATTTTTAATTTTTTCCAATTGAATTTGCCTCTAATTTTATTTATCTTTCAATTACATCCTTAATTGAATTAATTTAGACCTCCAGGTCAATATTCTTGTTACAAATTCATCACTAGTTCCCAATATTATGTAATTTTAACAAATCTAACTCTCAAAAATTCATCTCTTGTTCCCAATATTATACAATTTTAACAAATCTAATTCTCAATTCTAATTTTCTTCTACAATTACACCTTTCATTGATTTCTAACTTGGCTATTTGTTTCAAAATCATTCTTAAATTTTAAATTTCTTTCATTCTTAGCCAAATTAAATCAGTTTAAGTTTTTTTTCAATTTCCTCTTAAATTCAAATCTCTATTATGACCCAAAAATATTATCAAACTTTTTTTTGCTTATGATACTTAATTACCGGTCCAATTTCAAACCCCAACTATTTTTTTTTATTTTTGTATCTTGTATTTTTTATGATTTTTGAGATTTTTTACACATAGAAATTAAATAAAATAAAGAAAATAACAAAATGATTAAAATTAACTAAAATTACTAAAAAAACATAATCTCTTATAAATTTTTCTATTTTTTTCTTCAAAAATATAAAAACTAGTGGGTTAAAAATTAAGTTCCCACATGATATATAAATTCGTAACGAAAAGGATGTTCTGGAAACGCGCTTTGCTTACATGCCATTGGTAAGTGTGACCATTTTCCTTTCCGAGCTTGATAAATAGCTTATCCTGTCCCTTTCTCAATTCCTCTGAGTTTTCACTGTTTTGTCTAATTTTTATCTCAAAAGTTATTAGTTATTTCAAATTGTGGTAGTGGTTGTTTTTTGAATTTTTTTTTATTCTAAAATATATTAAAATAATTTTTTTAAATTTTTTAAAAATTATTTTTAATATCAGCATATCAAAATAATATGAAAATACTAAAAATTATTTTAAAACAACAAAAAAAATAAAAAAGTTAAATTTTTTTTAAAAATACTTCTGAACACAAAAACAAACAAGTTGTTAATCTTCTACCGTTTAGATCCATACTCCTAAGCAAACTTGAGTCCAGTAATGAACTTTTGTTTGTCATTCTGGAGGATTAATTGTGTGGTCAATTCAAAAACTTATTGTTAATATGCTACCATATGAGATGAATAAGGACGCGTTATAATCGATTTTCAAAATATAGCCTTCTTCTGGAAGGAGAACTTGAAAGGCCTTGTTGGGATCTTGACATATTCTCTTCCATTATCCTTTCCATTCCTTGTCTTTGTTTTTCCATGAAGATATTTTCTTATTGGGAGGTGCTGTTTTATATTATTTCTTATTGCTATCAACGCATTTTTGAAGCACGCCTAATTACCTTTCCATATTTCTTTTATTGCCTATAACCTAAATGACGTAATGTTTTCATTGTGTATTGTCTTTACTGTTCATCATTTTACATTTTATTATAGATGAATTGTGTTAATTCTCAAATATTTTTTTAATATATTTTTAAATAAAAACCACATTAAAAAAAACCACGATCATTCTCTGACACCCACTGAGTTCGACAAAGCAGCAAATGGCAACCGGTATTGCTGACGACCGGACCGACAACAGCCAGTAATCATCTCCCTGAGGTAGAGGACACTGCCCAAAATAT
>Ga0325411_1001884_pt1 | contig 23494 bp, 13 predicted proteins | sample PopdelMetagenome_13_FD_206181 | JGI IMG/M metagenome (GOLD analysis project Ga0325411, IMG submission 206181) | Populus deltoides microbial communities from Bellville, Georgia, United States - Xylem-PdIQD-R4 | ecosystem: Host-associated > Plants > Phyllosphere > Stem > Wood/Secondary xylem... | reverse complement strand
CTTTCCATACCAAACTTTCATCCTCAATCGACCATGGACCATGGAAGGGGTATCCAACAATTATCAAACTTGAACAGTTGGCACAAGGATTTATTTAAGCTACCAACTTTATATGTGGTAAAACTAGTATCCGCTTTGACCGTAGTTGTAAAATCTTGTCTGGTTTGTAATTAGATTTAAGATTTAAGTTATGGATTGGACGCGTCAATCTAAAATAACATCGTATTAATATTAAAAAAAATAATTTAAACAAGTTATTTTAGAAAAAATAATTAGATAAAAAATAAAACTGGATCTCATCTTGATTTTGACTAGGTTTTGGTTTGACTCGCCAGGTTGATTGGATTTAACCAGATTAGCTCTAAATCTAGTTCAACATGAGACTCAAACCATGTCAGGTCCATGCTCTGCTTAGTGATAATCATAAAGCACATTTTAACTTGTATTAAACTAATCTTGATATAGATACCATGCTTATAAGAAGATTAGGCCAAAATCTCAAAATTTATTATACCAAGCAAAAGACACAATGTCTACAATCTTAAGAATGTATATACTAAAAGATTCCTAAAAATGAGTATACTATATACTAAAATATTTGAGGAGTCAATTCAATTTCTATATCATTCATATAAATAGAAAAGCACTTTACCTTTTTTTTTTTCTTTTTCATAGTTTTTTTCCCTTTCAATGGAATATTTTTATGGCCTGTTTAGATGAAATTAGGTGTGCATTGATGGTAAAATAAATACCAAATCAAAAGACCTAATACTTAATTGTAATATACAAAGAAAATGCATGGCTAATCTCAAATTCATAATAATTTTCATTTTAATCCAAAAATTCGCTTTGTTCATTTTATAGTCCCTAAATTTGAGAGAGAAGAAGGAAACTCGTCGAAAAGTTATTGGTTGTCACGATTTAGGCAACCAAAATAGCAAAACTTGGCATCTAATGGTTATATTTGACGAGAGGAGTTTGATGGTGGTTGTTTTTTGCCTTCTTCTTGCTTTACAAAAGTAGATTGAGCTCGAGAGAGAATTTTTTTTTCGTTTGATTTTGTGCTTTTTTGATCAATTTAAGAGTATTTTGAGTTGAGAGATTAGTTTATTGAGGTTTTTAGGGTATTTCTTATGTGTTTTTGTTTCAAAATAGGTTAAAAGATAGAATTTTGAATCCAAAAACATCGTAACCTAATTTTTCAACCACCCTTAGATGGCTAAAATTTGGGTTGGCAAACGACGAGTTATTTGCTCTTATTTTTTTAGAAAAAAAAAAGCAGACGATATGTCATCCACCCTTAAAAAAAAGGTTGAACGTGTGGCCTAGCTTGTAGACCCAGGGGCGTTTGACATTGTTTTTTTTTGTCAGACGTTACGTCTAGCCCTTTTCTTTATTTTTTTCAATCTATTTTTTTTAACATAATAATCCATGTCATAACCCAATTTTAGATTCCCCAAAATCATCATTTTTCTTTTATAAAATAAAAAAAATCTAGAAGTACAAGCGACTTGGTTGATAAGAATAGGCTGAAGAGGGATCTAGATGCATAAATAAGAGATGGAAAGACCAAGCTAGATCTTTGCAATGTTGGAAACTCAATTGTACCCTTGAAGAAACTAAAAGTGAAAGACAATACAAATTCAAAGTTAACTTAAATGAACATTAGATGAATTTGCATAAAAATTAAGTTTGAGGGCTTAATTATATTTTTAATAGGCTGGCTTGATTTATAAATCATGAGCCTAATTAAATATTTAATTAAGTTTAAAGATTAATTTAGGCAAAATTTTAAAAATTTTAATTAAGTACAAGAACTTAATTAAACTTTTAATAGGTCAAATTAATTTTATTAAAAACTTAATAGGTGAAAAATTAAGTTTGAAAACTTAATTTGGGTCTAATTGAGATTGAAATTTTGAAAGATCAAATTTAATTTTTAGAAGTTTAATCAGATGGAATCATGGGTGAAATTGCAAGAAAATCAAAGTTTAAATATTAATTAAGGAACAAATTGAATCCATACTTATGGGTTCTTCATTGCGCTCTTCATGTTCTTCATCAATTTCAAACAAAAATCCTCGTTTGATTTTCATTTTTTCGTTTCTATCTTTGGATTGTGTTTTTGGGCTTGGGCTTTAGGCCAAGAAGCCCAGCCCACGTAGTTGGGCTAAGCCCTTTCCAAACTTAAAGGTGTGTTTTGCATGTCCAGTTTTTATCAAAGAAAAAAATGCATTTTCTTATCCGTAGAGTGCGTTTGTCAAATGTGATCATAAAAAAATTTCTAAGCCTCTAATTTTTAGTTAAGGACATGTTTAGAAAAAGCACCCTGTTAGTTTTCCAACAGTGTTTCTTTTCTCTTTTTTTTTTATACTTTTGCCAAACAAACCCTAAATTATTTCCAAAACTTTAGAAAAAAAATTTAAAGATTATTTTAAAATTATTTATGGGTCTTGCATGTTTTATAATCTTTTCATTTAATATTTAGGATGTGAACTTACACAATAAGATACTGACTCGATATTATATTCATCTATTTTTCTTTAAAATTTTAGGAAAAAATCAAAATAAATTCCTCATTTAAAAAATACAAAAATATATTTTTATTTGTGTGCATACAACCAAATTAAAAAGAAAAAATTCATGCATATTTTATAAGAAAAAATAAAAATTGCATTTTTTTTTATATTTTGAAAAATACAAAAATTAGTTAATGGCTATCATGACAAGTTTGTGATTATCCATTAAGATTTAACTGAAATTTCAAAAACACTATTAATTTTTAGGCCTTAAAATAGTTAGGTTTTAGTCTGATAAGATAGATATCTCCTTACTGAGAATAATGTTTTCTTGAACCTTACACGAACCAATGAATATAAATATGATTTAAAAAAAATCAATCAATAATGCAATTTACCATAGCTATGGTGCATTAGGGGTAATACATCTTTCCATGCACAACTAATCCTTTTACCTAGACTCTTGCATGCTTATAGGTTTCCTAGTAACCATAATACTAGATGACGACTCTTTCAAATCATGATTTTATAATTAATCCCAATGCATTCAAAACTCTCACATCAATCCAGAAGGCAGATCCACCATTCAATATCGTGCATGCCATAACAATCCACATATCTTTCAATTTTGACATGATTCTTAAATAATTATGTAACTAATATGTAAAAATATAATAGTAATAATAAATTGCCCATGAATATTCGCTTATAATCAATTTGTCTTAACATTCAATCAGATACTACATATTATGTTGATATATGTTTTTTTAACTTGCATTGACAATCATGAATTTTCTAACTTGCAACATGCATCTTTATCTTAATTGAAATCAATATATTTATTATCATTTACTAACACATAATTATTATTTTATTTTATTAAATGCACAATAGCTTTTCAGTTTGCAGTTAAAATTTCCTAAAAGTAAAAAAAATACAGTAACAACATCAGCAACTTTTCTTCTTCTTTTGTGCTTTGATAAAACAAATGCTACATCCCATTAGCACAACAGGAAACCAAACTAGTTCAAGCTAAAACAAAAAAGGGTGGAGAGAAGAACGAAACTGGATAGAAAAATAGGGGGAAGATGGGTGACCTGCAGCATTCTCGTTTTTAGTTCAAGAATTGGAAGAATTGGGTTGAGCATTCTTCGATGAAAATAATAGTATAATCTAGTTGTATACTTGATAACCTTAATCCAAAATATTTACTTCGAACAATTGCCCATGAGAATCCAAGCCATCAATCGTATGGATGAATTCCACCATAAAGGACAACCTGCATCCAACATAAGAGCTCCCTTGAAACAATGGCGTGACACCTAAATTTCCTGCTCAACAAATTTCGTCGAGAATGCCACTCCACACTGATCCAATTTCGTCTCCTCTAATCTATACACACAGAATGCTATTTTACAATAGCAATAGCTCATTCTTTCCTAGGAAAACAGGGGGGAGGTTTTCCTCATCTATTTCTCCCCTGTCGATCTCGTTTGCTGGAAAAATATTTAACACCAACACAAACGTTGTCATTCATTTATCATCCGCAGTACCTTTTGGGGAAGAGTAAGCAATAAAAAAATTATTTGTTAAATAAAACTATAGGTCATCTCCATTAACAAACACAAGAAATGCATGCATTGAAAACAACTTTCCCATCATAATTTTGTCACCGTTGCAAGTCTACTTTGGAGAATCCTTCGGAGGAAAGAAACCTTCAAAACTGCAACACGCCCCTTTTCCTGCATTAAGACATTTGAGTTTCAAATTATTAAGACCAGCAAATAAACCATTGACGTCACAAAATTGACAAAAAGATTGATGGCAAGAACAAGCATGGATAACAAAATGAACTGCAGTCAGGCCACCCTTACACCCCATCCCTTCTGCTTTGCTCCCTCGTACACACAGTAGAGATTCCAGCTAAACATAGCTAAGATCTCGCTTGGGGGGCTGGGGCATGGGGTAGACATAAAGGAGGCAGTTCGGAATGCACTGCTTTACACACTACTTAGATACAAGGCTTGATACCAGAGTTGAGTGTTAATTTTTGGAGATCACACATGTGACTGGGCAAATCATCATACACTCATGGGGCTCCCTCCCGATAATATATGGAACAAGACAGATAATATATGGAACAAGACAGTTATCGCATGCACCAGAATTGCAAGTTTCCTAGCAAAATATATGGAGCATGATAAAGGAACACCCAATAATGTGCAAGCAACTCATGTTAACATATCTCAGAGAATAATGAGGTATGGGAGAGGCCAAAAGGCATGCATGCATGGTAAAGGATGGTCAATGTGGTCATTCATGCAACATAGCTTTTACCCATGTTAGACAATCTTTTTGTTAGGCATGTTAATCCTTAATTCCCCAAAGGAGTTAAATGTTGGCCTAGCAGGGTAAAGTTATTTGGAGATTAAAATGAATAAAGCAACCACCACCAGCACCATCACCATCACAATAACATTTCATAAAGTTATAACTTGTAATGCAACCAAACAACCTAGAAACTTGCACCCTTAAAAGCTCCTACACCCACAACATTCATATCCTCGACAATTAGTTAAGAGAACATTTCACCAGCAACTAGTGACACACTCAAGTCTTCACAAGTCAAAAAATCCAAAGGTGATGTAATCTTGAACTGAAACTTATTTACTAACAATAACATGTATTCCCCAGTTAAAAAAAAAAAAATACATCTACAATAAAAATGGATGTCAGTACCATGTGAAAACAATTTTGCATCATGAACAGTAACAATATAAAGTTGATTCTGTTGCCAATCCATGAAAGATGGAAGAGATAAAAATAAAGCAATAGCAACAACAAAAACAATAAAAAAAGCTGTATAGTGTCTCACATGATATCAAGCAGCAGATTCAGTTATTTTTCCAATAGTTTTGAGATCGAAGATTTCTATCCAATAGCCATCAGGATCCTTAATGAATGCTATCCCTTTCATTTTTCCTGCAGCCAGACTCACAAATTTGAGCCAAGTAATTATAAAATATAAAATAAATGATGCACCAATGGCAATAAATTCCTTCGTTGCACCATAAACCCAAATAAAACAACTATTTTCCTTAAGTCATTGGTTCAATTAATTTTTTAGGCCTGCGATAAGAAAGGAAAACAGAAGACAAGTACACAGTGCAAAGATAAATTTGGTTGAATGTCAATAAATGTGTCTTCAGTAATTCCATTGGAAGTCCTTTTCAGGTTGAAAAGAAAAGACACCAAATTAATGCCTTTTTAGGTGCTTTTCAATGGGTTTTGAGATAAAGTATGTCAAGACCTTCGAAAAGCACCAAGCAACAAGCACTTTGGAAAAGCACTTCCAGCCACATTACCAAAACACATTCTATGTTTACTACTATAAAGGTAAGCTTTTGAGAGATGGTACTACTCCAACCAAGAAATCATATAACTTATTGGTTAAATTTAAATTAAAGAGAACCAATTTATATCAATTCCTGTCCTTGGACTATGGATTAGTCAAGAGATTCATAAAAGACAACTGTAGAGAATGAGGGCAGAGTCATCAATGATCAAGTCCATTCAAATAGGTTGACCACAAACATTGCAGCAAATTACCACACTTTGTACCATTGATTCTATGACACAAAGTAAACTTATGGTCCATGAATCAGTAGCACAGAATTTGATGATGGCATCGTGAACTTAGCTAATATGATAATATGATTTCTCAGTTCATGCAGAAAGTTTCATTCTCACAATATCATATCACCTAGCATATTACTGTTTAAGAAACCATGGCACACCTTCTATTCTCCTCCTTTATTCTCTAAACATATACCACCTTAATTTACTAAATTAGAAGTTTCTTGCCAGAGCATGATTATTGAGAACAGTCTCAAGTCCTAAATCTAAACCTAATTCTTAATCCATACAAAATCCTCACCACTCATGGACCAGTGATGAATCGACATTCCCAAACCATCCTGCTCCAGGATTTATATGTGGCCGTTTTCTTTCCCTCGTCCTCTTGACATGCACACGTGCACACAAAAGAAGCAGACGGGTACATCATCCAGAAATTTACCTCTTATTTCAAACTAAAAAAAAAATGTGTAGAACAACTTGCAGATCAAACCATTGATTGATGCCATGTATAGGACAGAACCCATGCCCAAAATTAACATCAATTTTATCTAGCCAAATAGCAAACCATTTAACCTGATCACTACATTACATATAAACTACCAGCTACAAAGTGCAAATCAGATGCTCATGTTAATTAACGATAAACAATTTTATCATCTAAAAGAGGTGTCTTACCATCCTCGGGTTTTTTGACAAACTCCACCCCTAGGCGTTCAAATCTCTCACATGCCTTGTATGTGTCATCGACAGTAACACCAATATGTCCTGAAATGCAAATAAAAACCGTCAACATTACTTCTTGCTTGGGATAATCATCCTTTACAAATAAAGTACCATAAATCTAAAGAAAAAGAAGGAACTGATCTTGTACGTTAGTTAACAGAAGAAGTAGATTAAAATTTCAATGAAAGAGCAGCGCATTATGACTTAGCCCCCCTTGTTTGATGTCAGGTAGAAACTAAACTGTAAAAATGCGACTGTTGATTTGAGCCATGCCAACTGTTAATGCAATCAAAAACTCTTATGGCAAGTTCTGTAAAAATGCACTGTTAAGTGAAGCAATAAAAAACTCTTATGACAGCCTGGATTAAGAAAGTAACCCTTCCTTTCCAAGGGTTCATTGAGGTGCTTTAGGGTGCAAGACTGCATTCACCAACTCTTCATTTAAGTTTTTCAATTTAAGTTTGAACATTTCTTTAAGCTGAAGTGATTATTGATTTTGACTCAAAATTGACAGAATCATTTATCAAAAAAGACATAACGAAAGGGGAATTTTAAAGCATATATTATAGTATCGTTGCCAAACACATATTCATTCAACTTGAAGCATTTTGCTAGACTAACTTATTGATTTTGATTCAAAGCAACTTTTCATTGTGTTCAAAGACACCATATACGCCACCGAAAAAACTCTAAAGATCTTGTTCACAGCTTCTGTTCCATTCCTATTAATAAACCACCAACAACACAAAAAACCAGCCCCACAGACCCCAAACTACATTGATACCTTCCTCGAGAAAAACTCATACCTCATATACCCTAGTCTATTTGGTCTTGCATCATGAAAATATATACAGAGACACAGTTAATGGATTGCACAATAATAGCATGTCATATTTAATTATATGCATGCCTCTATTTTAAAATGATATCACTAAAGTGGCCAAAATAAAAGTGTTTTTTAGAAAGTTTTGCCAGCCAAATTGCATTCAAGTGGTACACACTGCCAGAGATCAACATATCAAAATCATCAGTCTTGACTATGTGATACCGCTTCATATATGCCACAATTACATGGAAGTTACATGTATTACAATTATCATACTGCTACAAAGGGTGAATCTAGACAAAATCCTCCTGAATCATAAGATCTTACATACCAAAGCCACGCGGTTCTGAATTTCCATTGTGATATTTGAACTCAGGATCACTTTCAGTGCCCCAATTACTGTTGGAAGCATTTAGTTGTCAGAAAATATATCAAACACGGGGCACTAATAAGGAAAAACAGAAAGGAGAAAAAAAAACATTGTGTTTTGAGATAAGAAAAAAGAGAAAGAAGTGCATCAATCATTCTAACTGTGTTAGTTCAATTGTAGCCTTCCGACCAAAAGTCCAAACTGTTCTTTCAACTGAGTCGCCTGGAGCTGATGCATGATCCTACATCAAACAGATATGTCCACTGTAAAAGCTGCAGAGCATAATAATTTTTTTTTTTAGCTAAATATATGGCACCAAAAGAAGGAAAGGAAAGTGGTGAAATTCACAAAATATTAACACTCAAACACACCCCATAAATAACACTAGCTCTTTTAGATGCATTGCTATCTAAATTACCTCATAGCCCAAAAAGTACAGGCTGAACTTCATCTCTGGAAAATCCAGTCTCTTTAGCAACCTGAGATTTCCAGAAATGTGAACGTATCATGATTACCAAGGACAACTTATCCATATTGAAAATTTAAAAAGGAGTTGTTATATACAAGTACGACTTAGTTTTATAGACTTTACTCATATGTATATCCAAAATGATATGGTAGCACAGAAGCAAAGCATGCTTACACAAACACCATCAATTCACCATCTTGAAACCCAGCGTCATAAGGTTGTCATCGTTTAGTATCTTACCAAAGAGCCACTCTTCAACCAAAGAAGAAGGAAAAAAAAAAAACTACCTTTTGGGTTTCGTTGCAAAAGTAAAAATGTTATCTTCCAAAAATAAAAATACCCTTAAGCAACAACATCTCTAACACCATATACTTTGTCAAACACCCTCAAGCAACATCTCTAAAACCATATAACCTGTCAAACACCCTCAAGCAACAACATCTTTAACAGCATATACTTTGCCAAACACCCTCAAAAAACAACATCTCTAACACCATTTACTTTGTCATTATTTCATGCTTTAAATAACAATGGCAAACAATTCCAATATCTTTAACCTCTTTTTTTCCTCGAAAAAAAAAATCAGCACTAAACCCGCATAAATTACACGAGACAAAATTAAGGGGAAAAAAATCCTAAATCATAAAATAAGGAAAAAGAATATCCCAAATCACCATAATTAGTTTTAACGAGAATAAACTTACTTACATTAAGAAATAAAAGAAAAAAAAACTTACGTCATGCCCAAGACACGAGAATAGAAGTCAAGACTGACTTTAGGATCCTTAATTCGAAACATCTGCATAAAATATCAAAAAAAAATTACTAAACCCCATCAATTCTAAATCGAAAAGAAAAAGAAAAAAGAAAGGCTTACAGTTTGTTGCATGATATATCCTTTAGTAGCTTCATCAGGAGTGGTGTGAAGACCTGGATTGTTAGAAGGTGATTCCTTCGCTTCCGATGCCATTGAAATGAGTCTTGGTCGATTTGGATTCTGCACAAACAATTTAAATAACTGAAATTAAGACAAAATCCACTAAAAAAAAAACAACGGAAATGATTTTTGTTTCTTTTAGTTGGCAGTGGTCATAACTAAACCTTAGTAGTTTTAGAATAGAGAAAAAATGGGTTTGGTTTTATTGAAGAAGATTTATTAGTGGTTAATCGAAAGAAAGAAAGGCGAGATAAGAATAAGGTAGCGGCGGTAGCCATGCGAGGGTGAGTAATTATCATTCATTTACCTCTGTGGATTCAATTCATTCCGATTTTGATTTGGAAGTATGTTTTTTATGTTGTTTTTTATTTTTAAAATTTTAATTTTTATATTAATATAATCAAAAAATTTAAAAAAATAAAAAATAAATTCTAAATAATTTTTTTTTTAAAATTTGTTCAATCCTCTTATTCGAAACACAAGATCAAACTTATAAGATATTAATTCAGTAAAACTTGTTTGATCTGATTAAATATTTTAGTAACCTAATTGACATAAACAAACTTGGTTAAGTCTTATAAAAAAAATAATGAAATATTATTATTTTAATAAAATTAATCAATTCAAGTTAATTTGAATTATTTTAATATTGATTGATTCATCTAATAACCTCACAATCTAGTTATTTTTCCAATTAGTCTTTAAGTTGGCTTTATAACTAAAGTAATACTTATTTATTATGTAGTATGAAATTGCAAGACTTTTACTAATGTAAATACCTCATAAATATTTCCTAAATAAATATTAAAAAAATTATGTTAACGTATTTAAAGTTTTATATATAAATGAGTATCACTATTTATATTTTATAGTAAAATAATAAGGCACTAGCATTATACACGTATTTTTTAGTATTATAATTTTTTAATTATAAAATGAAAAGATGATATCTATGCTTAATAAAGTAAATTGAAAAATATATCAACTAATAAATCAAAAAAAAAATTGTTAAAGCTAATTACACACTAAAAAAGGAAAATTGATCTTCCTTGTAAGAAGCAAAAGGAACATGCAAATATTTTACTTCATTTATCCTTTTTTTTATTTTATACATTTTATTTTATTTATCTTAAAGGTTAATTTCAGTTTGTACATACAAATAATTATTATTTTTTAAATGCTTCAAGTAAATAGAACTTATCTATCTAAAATTTAAAACAAAAAAATTAAAGACAAATTACACTAATCTTTTTGAAATATTATATAATTATAAAAAAATTCAAAAGATTAATTTCTATAAAAAATTAAAATAAAAAATTAAAATAAATATGTGAGAGAGGGTATCAATTAAAATTTAAATTAAAAAAATTAATTAAAATTAAAAAACAAAAGATAGGCTTGTACCACTGGTCACAAATGAAAAATTCCAAGCGTACCTAAACCTGATTTGACTTTTCTAGAAAACAAAGTGGACGGCACATTATCTATTTTAGTGTTTATTTTTATTTCTATTTTAATAGACAACACTTTTGCCTAGAGTATTATTCAATCAACTTTGATGATTAGAAAATCAAGATCCAAGTTTTAGGATTAAAAAAAAACTATTTTCAACTTTTTTTTTATCTAAAAACATCTCAAAATCATCATAAAAACCTCAATAAAATTATTTTCAACCCTAAAACACTTAATTAGTTCAAAATCAAAGCGAATCAAAACAAAATTCACAAATCCTGATCTACCTTTTCCAGCATTCTTAAAGGTGAAACCGGCTTCATTGAACTCTTCTCTCTAAGAATAACTCATTAACACCAAGTTTAATTTTTTTGTCGTCAACCAAATATTTTCTCTCTCCTCTTTCTTTTCCATCAAGCTTCTCTCTCATCCCTCAATATTCAAGGATTGAAACATAAAAACACCTTAAAATCATTATAGAAACATCAATAAAGTCATTTGCAACCCTAAAACACTCTCAAATTAGTTTAAAACCCAAAATCAAATCGAATCAAAACAAAATTCACAAATCTCGATCTACCTTTTCTAGCATTCTTAAAGGTAAAATCACTTCCATTGAACTCTTCTCTTTAACGTCAACTCATTGACACTAAGTTTGATCTTTTTGTTGTTGGCTAAACATTTTCTCTCTCCTCTCCCTTTTCCATCAAGCTTCTCTCTCCTCCCTCGATGTTCAAGGACTGAAACATAAAAATCTTAAAAAAATAAGAACCAAATATGTATAGTTTGAAACTTGAGAGATGGAATTAAAGTTTCTCACACTTTTTGAAAAAAGAGCTTTGTTTTTTTTCTTTAATTTTGATCCTTGTATTTTCATTTTTTTTATTGAACAATAACCTAAAATTGTATTTCATAAAATTAATTTCTAATTTAATATCAGAATATTCTATGACACATCAAGTATGTAAGAACATGCAAATAAAAACAAATCCCGACATATAAAAAATCATGTGAACATAACTTTCAAGGATGAAATTGAGAAGAAATAAAGTTAAGTTAATAAAATGCAAAACAAATTCAAGAATCTAGAAGGAGAAAAATGGCTTTGAATAGTAGGATGAATGGTTAAATATAAGAGGTTTAATTTAAATGCTAATATATCTAAATGCTAATATCTTTTAATTTAATTATAAAATGTTCACACACAAAGTATAATGAATCTACTAAAATTCATAATAATAATAAAAAATAACCCACCATTTTGTTCTCTCTCCCTTTTTTTTTTTTATCTCAATTTGCAATGGAAAAATCTAGTATGATCATGATGGCATGTATAGTTCACTAAAACTAATCATTGTATTACATAAGGATATCAAACTTTTATTGGTTTTATTTTTCTTTTTAGAATTAGAATCTCCAATTCTTATCCTTTTTTATTAATACAAATTTACTAATAACCTTATCTTTTGTAAACTCAAGCCATTATTGGTGATTTAAGAATTTAAGATGTATAAAATTTTTATTTCTTTTTTAATCAATATGTTTTATGTGCTTTTAAAGCTATGATATGATTGAAATTTGTGGCATTGTTTCAATGAAGGATTCAAAAATAGTATTCAATGTACCAATGCAAATAGAAAAGTTATTTTATGGACCGAAACCCAAATACTTAATGTGAAAATTCTAAACCCTGAAAATGATGAGAGGTAGGAATATTTATTAGGGTTAATTGATCCACCTATCTTTATATGATTAATGTTTTTTTTCATATATTATATTTTAAGAATTTTTCACTTTTATATCTACTCTCCTTTAATCGTATTACTCTTAAATCTTCTCGAGTCCTTATCTTGATATGTGATACTAGATAAATTTGATAGAAATATTGAGAGAAATCTTGAGCATTATTATCACATTCGCTATTATACATGGCATGCTCAAAGTTTTTGAATTATTTGAATTTCTTCATGCCACCATCTTTGTTTAAGCACTTTTGTATATCTTTGCACCCAAATTGCTTTTCTAGTCCTCATACTTGCCCCCAGTATAGGGTGTGATCCTAATCAGGGTTAACTTTCAAGGAAAAAATACTAAGCTCGCACAGGGAGTGCAAAGGATATGTTTGAGTGTTGTTAAAGGATTGTTAAAGATAGCGTTTTCTTATTTCAAACACATGTGTTTAAGATTAGTAAGCTCTACTTTCCTTCATTGTGGTTAATTTAGACATGTAAAAATGGTTTTTCATAATGATTATAAATTATTATTCATTCAACTAAAACTCATCTTCAAAGTTATTTTGTAGAATGTGGTATGTTTTTCAGGTTTTTAAGTGTTTGGTCATCTTATTTGGAGATCGCTTGAATTCTTAAAACTCATTTGTTAAAAACAAACACCAATTTGACTTCTGTATTTATACTAATAACTTTGATTTTCCAAAACACTTTGTGAAAACATAGCTTTTAAGCTTATAAGATCAAAAGTTTTTAGAGAAAAAGAAAATACATCAAAAAAATTATTGGCCAAACTTTGATTTGTATTGATTGATAGATAATGTAAGATCCCACATCGGAAGCGAACGTCCAGAGCCGGGGCCTTATAAGTGCATGCTCACCTTGACTAGTAAGACGCGTTTTGAGGCCATGACAAACCCGTGAGAGGGACCTGGGTGGAAGCCCTGGACATGGATGGACTGGGAGGCCCAAAGCGGACAATATCTTGCTAGAGAGGTGGGGTGTTACATTTGGTATCAGAGCCGAGGACGGCTCGTCTTAAGGTGGGGGGATTGTAAGATCCCACATCGGAAGCGAGCGTTCAGAGCTAGGGCTTTATAAGTGCATGCTCACCTTGACTAGTAACACGCGTTTTGGGGCCATGTGTGGCTGCCAAGAACAAACCCATGAGGGGGACCTGGGTGAAAGCCCTGGACATGGGTGGACTAGGAGGCCTAAAGCGGACAATATCTTGCTAGTGAGGTGGGGTGTTATTGACAAAGTACATCATGTGTAGTACTTCTTTATAATATCAGAGTTTACAGGTTTTGGCAGATCACCCCCTTCCATCTCGGTTAAAATTAATGCTATTCTAGAAAATGTCTTCTTTACCACATGGTTCTTCGTAGTTCGATGCCCATTTACTCTAATCTTCTCTTGATGTTAGCAAGATTTTCTTCAATACTAGATCTCCCTAACATTCTTGGCCTGACCTTCTTGTTGTATGTTTTATCCATTCTACTTTGGTATAACTGATGATGAAAAATAATTGTCAACCTCTTTTCACTGATCAGATTCAACTACTCAAATTTCAGTTTTGCCCATTCCGATTCTTCTAGTTCTACATCCATTAGAACCCTTAATGATAGAATTTTCATTTTTAAAGGCATCACTGCTTCCATTCTATACACTAGAGAATAGGGGATTGCATCCATAAAAGTTCTGACCATGGTGCGGTATGCATGAAATACAAATGGAAGCATCACATTCCAATCTTTATAAGTGATCACCATTTTCTGGATGATCTTTTTAAGATTTTTATTGGCTGCCTTAATAGCACTATTCATCTTGGGTCTATAGGGAGAAGAATTAAGATGTTTAATCTTCCACTTAGTGCAGAGTTCAACAATCAATTTTCCATTGGAATTCTGAGCATTGTCAATTATTAATCTGGCTAGCATGCTATAGTGATAAATCAAATCTTTTTCAATGAACCTTTTGACTACTTTTTATTTTACATGTGTGTAAGAGTTGGACTCTACGCATTTGGTAAAGTAATTGATGGCTTCCAAGATGAATCTATGCTTATTGTTGGCTTTTAAATTGATTAGTCATATAATATTCAATCCCCATATATCAAAATGCCAAGGCGAGGTCATGTTGAACAACGATGTCAGAGGCATATTTATCCTATCTCCATGTATTTGACACTTATGGCATTTTCTGACATAGTTTACACAGTCCCTCTCAATAGTCAACAAGAAGTACCCAGATCTTTGCATTTGCACAGTCCCTCTCCATGGTCAACTAGAAGTGCCTAGATCTTTGTATTTGTCTTGCCATCGTATGTTCGTTAACATGAGTGACACAAATTCCCCCATGGATTTTCTATAATGCTTGCATAACCTCTTTCTCATTCAGACACCTGACTAAAGTCTCGTCAAACGATATCTTATACAGGACATCTCCATCCAATTAATAATCCATGGTTATTCTCCTTAAAGTCTTTTTCATATATTTTTGAGACTCTTGGAGTATACTCCTAGTATTGGATAAGCCTCTTAATGTCACTATACCATAGTTTTCCATCTGGTGACTCTTCTAGTAAACAACAATGAGCCTTGAGATTTTTGATTTTGATGCTTATTAGTTAGATCCTGCTCCCGATATTGATTTGTGTCATCGAAGTTACGATTGCCAAAACATCAACAAATTGATTCTTATCTCTACTTATGTGAGTGAATTTTATCTCTTCAAACTCATTAATTAACTTTGAGAGATAATCCTAATATGTCTTAAACTTCTCATTTTAATTTGCCATTCTCCCTTCATTTTGTTGTGGGGCGCGCAACGTCGATAACTTCTTAATATAAGATCAGAGGTCTTTTTGGTATATAAGGCACTATTAATGATAGGTTTTGAAAATACCTTTTGATCTTGTCAACAGCCTCTTGGCAATCACTGTCCCATACCCCATAATTTTTGTTTCTAAGTAAATGAAAAATCAACCCGCACATTACCATGAACTGGGCTATATAGTCTAAACGCCCAAGAAAACTTTTTACTTCTTTCTTTCTGTCTTAGGAACCGACATATCCTGGATTGTCTTTACTTTATCAGGATTAACTTATATTCCTTGACTGCTTACTATAAAACCCAACAGTTTTCCAGTCTTTACCTTGAACGAGCACTTTGCAGGATTCAATCTTAATTAGAATTTTCACAGCCTTTCGAACAATTTTTTCAATACTTGCTCGTGATCTTCTTCTTCTGTCTTTGATTTGTAAGTATATCGTCCATATAGACTTCCACTTCTCGGTACATCATGTCGTGGAACAAAGTGACCATTGCTCTTTGATACGTGATGCCATCAGTCCTCAATCCGAATGGCATCACTTTATAATAAAAAGGTTCTCTAAGGCGTGACAAAAGTAGTTTTCTCATTGTCTTCCTCTGCCATTCTTATCTGGTTATATCTCGAGAACCCATCTATGAACGATTACATTGCACTCTTCATAAAATCTTCGACTAAGACGTCTAGGTAAGGTAGAGAAAGTTGTCCTTCAAGCTTGCCTTAGTCAAATCTTTGTAATCCACACACACCATGATCATGCCATCCTTCTTAGGAACTACAACTACATTAGCCACCTATTAAGGATAGTGGACCACATCCAAAAAACATGCATCCCACTATTTTTGTATTTTTTTCTTTTGTTTTAAGTAGCATATTCGACAATCATCTAGTCTTCTGTTTAACCAAGTTACTCCCTTCCACCAAGAAAATTTTATGTACCACTATGTCAGTGTCTAAACCAGACATATCTATATAAGTCCAGGCAAAGACATCCATATATTCATGTAATAAAAATATTAGGTCATCTCTTTTCTCAGCTGTAATAAAGGTATCAATCTTCAATTCTTTCTTTTCTTTTAGCTTCTCACTAGCAGGGTTTCAGGTTTTCTCATAATTTTCCATCAACTTAATAAACTCTTTTATTTCCTCTTTTTCCCAGTCTTTATCACTCATTGCAATTTTATTATCAAAGCTTGGCCAGTTATTCTTAATGTAGTAGGTTATGAATTGATGGAACTTTTAGGGTTCTTGAAAGTGTAAGGTGTGCTCGTGTAAGTGTGTTATTTACATTAAAGATAAAAAAAAAAAAAAAACACAAAGACACATGTTGGACATAAGAAAATACATAACCTCATTAAAATAAAAAGAAAAGGATCATTTGATAAAGAAGGTCTTGTGTTATTATGAGCCAAATTACCATCAAGACTAAAAACAGATGAAAACAACAGAACACGATAAGACATTTGAAAAGAAGTAAAATGTTAAAATAAGATTAAAAAAAACAAAACTTCATTGAACACTATAGGAGCATGCTTCATCTCCCAATTCTAGTATATTTCTCCTTCAGCTAGCTTCTTCATAAAAGCTTTTATAAGGACGTCGTCGACGGTATATAGACACCTGTGACAACATCTCATCTTCTGTTTTGAACTTTAGCTCTTTAATTTGTTCCTCATCTTCACACTCTTAAGCATTGATATGAAGGTCTGCTATGTCAGATTTGATGACCTTGGCAAATCTTAGAAAGGTCATTCGAGTGGCAGGATAATGATCTCTTCTTCTTTTAGCTCTCGTCTTTCAATCCTTGTCATTTTAACCTCTTTTTTTTTATCCTAGAAACCCACTTGTAGTCATCTCTCTTAGACTTATACTCGAGATCAAATATCTAATTTGTACATTTTAGTGTCATCAAATTGACTCGCTCATGCATCCTAGTTTTAGGATCATAATGGAAAAGAATCCCATGCTTCAAAAAAAAAAAAAACTGGCAGTTATCCTTGCAGCTTCTGAAACTTTTAACTCTCTCAGCACTACACCCTCAAGAACCCATTTAGCATTCACTATTTCAAAAGCATGAATGTTTATGTCCTTATAATATTTCACTTTAATGAATGATAAAACCACATTCCTGATTATAGAAACTGTCTCCTTAGCCTTGATAATTATCAACATCTTATTCATAATGTATTTCAGGCATTGGAGTAATAAAAAGGCTACTACTCTGAATACATAGATCCATGGTCTTCTTAATAATATGTAGTAAAATGGATGGATATCTATCACCTGCAATGTTACGAGGAACATTTATAGCCCCACATATAATTCTACTTCCAGGGTCCCAATTATCTGCCTTGGTGAGCTGTCATATGCTCTCGCCATTATGGTACTAGGTCTTATGTGTGACTCGTCTACAAGCATTTCTTTAAACATGTGCCTTGGAAGCACATTTAATACAGAACCATTATAGACCAACACCTTCCCCTTCAGGACATCTCTACATCGCATTATAATGTATAGTGGATTGTTATGCTTAGTACCATCAGGATCCAAGTCATCTTCGGTAAAGTACAGATAATTTGAAGCATGGATCCTTCCTACTAAGTGTTCCATAGTTTCTTGGTTGATATCTTGAGGCATGTAAGCCTTATTCAACACCTTTTGCAAAGCCTTCCTATATGGTTTGGAGCTTAAAATCAATGACAACAATGATATTTTGGTCGGAGTCTGTTTAAGCTGCTCAAAAACATTATATTCGTTATGCTTCATCAACTTCATCAACTCATTATTCTTTTCTTCAATGATGAATTTGTTCACTTTGAAGGTCAGGTCAACTACTTCTTTCCTCTTTGCTTTCTTTTATTTCTATAACTCTTAGGGGGCAAAGCAACTTCCGTTACGAGTTAGGCTTTTAACTTCTACTTAGAAAATGAGCACTAGTTGTATGCTCTAGAAGGAGTACTTATAGTTGTGTGGTAAGACATTATAGTTTCCTTTATTTGTCTTCGTATTTGTTGATTATATGTCCTTCACCGTAATACTTATATAAATTCCTACTTATTGGTCTTTCTTCAAAAATATTTTTCTTGTACCAGACTTTTACCAGCATTTTATAAATCTTATCTAGAGAAACCTTTTAAACTGTTTGGGTTTTCCATCTCTAATGCATTTACAAATCCACTACCCAAGGTATGATCGGGTAGAGGATTTGTATTTATATTTGGGGCCTTCTTAAACATTATCCACTCAGCTTTAATTAACTACAAGAGCTTGTTCTTGAAGGTAGTGCATGTATGGATGTTGTTTCCTACGATGTCGGCACGGTACTCACAAATAAGTTCTGGCTTATACCAGTTAGGGTAGGGTGACTGTAGCAAAGTGAGCGGTATTGGATCTACCTGTTCAATGCTCAATAGTTTCTGGTACATCTCATTCAAGGGTAATTTTAGTGAAGGTAATTGTTCTTGGATTCTTTGATAATTTTTCCTTGGCAAACTTTTGGTTTGGTTTTTGACTCAGTTATCTTGAGTCTCAGGTTTTTTGGTAGGAAATAGAGAATTAAAGTTGACGTTGGCAATCTGGGATGAGAGGGATAGGGTGTTATAGTTTTGGAAATGGTTTTTCTTGCTTTTATAGCCACCTTTAATGTGAACAACATCCTTTTTCTCCCTTCTGAAACCTTTTTGCTCAGTGGGTATGGAAATTTTACCATTCATTATCCCTTACTCCATATGCTCAACTACAACTACATGTTGCGATGTCGCGGTCGTATAAATTAATTACCCTAGCTTCAAACACAACACACAATATAATATAGAGTAAGCAAGAGGTCGATCCTACGAGGAAGATTCAAGTCAGATTTTTACGCTAGATGATATGCAATTTGAGGGGGTTTGGACGTCATCTAGGCTAAAGCAAAAGAAAACAGAAAACCATCAAACAAAATTTAATAAAATCAGAAAATTATCAAGAGAACAAACCTTGGTTGCAAGCACACATCCACCTACAGAAATCAGAACTGATCATAGAAACGAAACATCAATTTATATTCTGAATATTTATCTCTTCTTAACATTGGTTAGTTAACGGATCCGCCATATAACTAACCCTAACCATCAAACAACCACAGTGTCTGCACTAGTAATTTAATTCAATGGTAGCCTTAAGAATTAGATAAGTTGATTAATCAAGAAAACATAATTATCCGCAGTCTATATTTGATTTGATTGAATGTTCTCACTAAGATTAATAATGTAGATCCACCACAATTATTAAACTCGGTTGCTTCACAAGTTCATATACCACAACTCTGGTTTTGATATCAAACTTAGTAATAGATTGTCTCCAATAATAACTTAGAGTCCGCTCTAGCAATTAAAATAAACAATCATAGGAAAAATAAGCATAGGAAAACAAACATATTCATCATATAGACTGAAAAGAAAAGGTAAAATAAATCTCACAGTTCTTGAAATCTGAAGGTTTTCGTGTCCTTACAACCAAGAAAAGTGTTTAGCCTTGCATGTTTGTTGAACAACTAATCAAAAAGAAGGAAGAATGCATAATTTCGAGTTTCTTAGAGGAGGGGGCGTTTTTCTCCTCTTGGTTGGCTGCCCCCTTCTCTTCTCTCATTCTTTTTATATTCTAGGAAACCCTAGTCTCTATTTTACAAAATAATCCTCTCTTAAATAGACTGTTTACATTTAAGTACTTCAATAACTATTTTTCTAAAAAAGGAGAAATAGCCTTGCATGAAATCTTCAATCTTTGACTTAGAGGAGCTAAATTACTGAAATAAAAACTTGGATATCAGTTTAGATGCTTCGAAACGTAATTTGGACTCGTTTCTTTACGAAACCTGTTTGCTGGCAAATTTAGTTGTCATTTTGGAAAATCATATCTCCCTCATATGACATCTTTTTTTGTTGAAATTTGGAGCGTTTATATAACTTTGAGTCAGGAATCCAACAAAATTTAGTTTGCATCAAGTGGACTTCTTTAGCTCCAGATATTCAAGTCGGAATGGCCGAAGGTCAACACTGGAAGATTGCAAGATTTGACTTTGAAGGCTGCGATTTCCATGCTCTTTCTTATTTTATTTTCTTGCCTTAGATGTCCAGAAAGGTATGGATGATAGCTTTTTAATGCCACTAGAATCACTTCATTTCAACCTCTAGAGCTCACGTTCTGCACAAAACATCAACTGAAGGTCAAGTCTGCCAATTATCTCCAATTTACTCATTTTTGCATTTTTCATCCAAAAGTGCCTTCAAAACATAAAATAAAGAATATCAAGGCATTTTATATATAAAAAATAGGCAAACCTCTAGTTAAATGTAGGTGAAACTATCGAATAATATGGTTGCATAAAAAACCCCCACACTTAACTCTTGCTCGTCCTCGAGAAAGGATAGGTAAAATCAAATTGAAGTTAAATTAAATTAAATCACTATGACTTCTGATTCCAACGTGTTTTACATCTTGGTCCTTGAATTTGGATATCTTCAATTTCGTTCTCAATTGAGCTTCAAACTTTTAATCTCTTCAATTTCACCCGTGTTTTCAATCGAATTTAGTCCCTGAATTCGCGCGCCTTTTGCGTAAAGATCTTTGATTTTGAATTTCTTTAATTTGTTTGTTAATTGACCTTTGAACTTTTAATTTTTTTAATTTTACCTCTGTTTTAAATCGAATTTGGTCCCTAAATTCACGTGTTTTTGCGAAAAGATTATTGGTCTTGAATATTTTTTATTTTGGCCCATAATTGACCCTTAAACTTTGATTTTTTATTCCTGATTTCACATAATTGAGCTTTTTAAAAAAATTAAATCTGGTCCTTTAAAATTTCAATCTTCTCAATTAAGTTCTGATTAAGCTTTCAAATTTAATTATTCACTTAATAAAATTAGTTTAACCTATTAAAAGTCTAATTAAGTCCTTGCACTTAATTAAATCTTTTAATTTGATCTAAATTAACTATTAAACTCAATTAAACCTTTAATTGGACCCATGATTAAATCAAATTAGTCTATTAAAAGTCTAATTAAGTCCTCAAACTTAACTTAAAAGTCTAGTCAAATTTAGTTTGACCTTGAATATACATTGTCTTTCAATCTTGGGTATAACAAGGTACAATTAGGCTTCCACTTCTGTCTAAAATCCCAGTTTAGTTCCACCATGTATCTGCAACCCTTCTTAGAATGTTCTTGCCAAGTTGCTAGTATTTTTCTAATTTTTTTTTGTTTTGAATTTTAAAAGAAAATGATAATTTTGAGGAAAAAACAAAAAATAGATTATAACAGTAATCATCTTAAAAAATATAATTCTTAAAATAAGATAATTTATCACTAAAAAGATAATATAATTGAATTATGATTTACTCAATTATTAAATTATTTCTCCTAATATATTTAATAATAAAATAACTAATTAAACAAACATGTCAAATAAAATATTGGCATTATTAGCACGAAGTTAAAATCTAACACAATTAAAAATGCAAGATAATAATTTTATCATAGATGCATTTTTTTTTATTATCATTCAACATTACTTCATCATTAAATTTAATTTCATTGAGAAAATGATCAATTTACATCTCTCAATATTATGTATGCTTTAGTTATCATATTAACTTTTTCATAATGATATTCATTTTCTTTCATAATTTAAAAAAACTTATTGGATAAAACATTTCTTATAATACTTTTAATAAAAATCACTCTTTGATTAATTAATTTACTCTAATTAATTCTTTCCTTTTTTAAATTGTTATAAATTATTAAATTTTATAAAATAATTTATTAATTATTTTCAGCAATTGACTTTTTCATATTAATTTTATGAAATGAAAATTAAATTTTTAATACAATTACACTCTTAAAAGTGTGTGTGTGAGAGTGAGGGTGGGGGGGAATTTTTTCAAACTCATTTTTATCTTGGATTCTACAACTAAATGTATTTTGTCCTAGTTGTCTTCTACTCTTCTGTTTTAATTTATGTTTCAATACAATAACTAAATAATACCTAAATATATCAATGTAACAAATAACTTTAAAAACTAAATTATACACTCTTAAAGGCTACTCTTGTAATAATTATTTCAGTAATAATTAATTCACCTCCTTATTCTAACCTCATAACAAACACCACCTTAACATGAAAACTCCCTTTTGAATTAATGCTTCAAAATTCAAAGAAAAGCGAATCAATTTTTTTGAGCGTCTCCTATATATCGTCTTATAAAGAGCAAAGAGCTAAGAAATTCCCCTTAACTATTATTGGTCGAGGTATCATTAGTTTATGAAGTGTCATTAATCCTTAAACAAGTTATTTTATTTGATTTAATCCACTATCAAATCAAATTTGGAGGAATCATATATATCGCTAATAGAACATGTCACGTGCTAGTACGTTATGTGTGAGACTAAAAAATCATTGTTAAATCAAATAAGAAAACCTCTTGAAATATTGGTTAAAAGGCCTTCAGTTTCTAAAATAAAAATCTCATGACTAGCACATTAATATTCTGTTAGTAATCATACAAAAATTTAATTTGATTTGGTGATGAACTAAGTTAAACCAGACAATTTGTTTAGGAACTAGTAATTAACATGAAATTTAAAATTTAAGAACTAATTAATGATATTAATCTGACCAATAGCTTACATGAGTTTCTTACCTTCTAGCAATATAAAAAATACATCTTGAAAATATATTAATGATTTACCATTAACAAGGATATTACACTCACAAGAAGTTGGTTTCAATAAAAGCATTCTTCAGCCTTATTATCAAACTAGGAAGGAAAGTTTTCTGTAAACTGGTACGGGTTATAATTTTATTTTTAATTAATATGAGTGTCCGGACTAGGTTGTGTGTATTTCGACTAATCTCATGAACCCTGAAATTAACGACCATGTAAGCCTTTAGTGGTCATCATATTAGCAATCACAGGGCTTAAACTTGAAACCATAGGAAAAATAAACCCCTTCATCCT
>Ga0325411_1001883_pt1 | contig 23498 bp, 21 predicted proteins | sample PopdelMetagenome_13_FD_206181 | JGI IMG/M metagenome (GOLD analysis project Ga0325411, IMG submission 206181) | Populus deltoides microbial communities from Bellville, Georgia, United States - Xylem-PdIQD-R4 | ecosystem: Host-associated > Plants > Phyllosphere > Stem > Wood/Secondary xylem... | reverse complement strand
GCTTGTGATCTTAGGTATCGGGCATACAAATAAGTGATGTCATATATCAAGGCATTCGAGGAACATCTGCCACACCAGTTGCTATAAAATTTGATTGTAGCTTCAAATATCCATGCAAAGGTATAACACTGCAGAATGTAAACTTGACCTACTTGAACAAAGAAGCTCGGTCAACTTGCACCAACGCAATTGGGAAAATATCTGGTCAAGTTCAACCGGATAATTGTTTGTAATTTTATATATATATATTTGAGAAGCAAATAAATTGAAATTAATTAGCGCGCGAGCATGAATTATGCAATATTGCAGCTGATAGGTGGGATGCAATGGTTTATATTTCCAGTGAAATTGTGCATTATTCCTTTATTTTCCATGGAATAATGAAGAATATTGCTTATAAAAGTCTCAAGTTGTTCATCTAGTTTTCCATTGTTATTAGATTTACTAGTCGCTCAGTCAGCTACAAACTAAAAAGAAAAAAAAAAACACAAAGGAAGCGAAAATAATAGAAGCCATGCACAGTATAGTATCTGGTTAGGAGAATTAAAAATCGAATTTACTGTCCTTACAAGGTTAAAACATGGCAAACAGCTGGATAAAAGTCAAAGTAATTGCATGAAAATGTGTCGACACGATATCAGGATGATACTGTTCTTACAAGGTTTGAAGGATATTACGTTAGAATCCATTTGCTTCATGATACTGTCCTTGAAAATGTATCGACATGATATCAGGATTTATAACATTCATTTTCTAGCGGTTTAGAGGACGCAACGGCTGGCGGTAATGGCTTCTGTATTATTTTAATGAACTTGCTATCAGGGGCGTAGCCTTTTACAAGGCTAAAAGGACTGTAGTTCAGGTAACAAAAAAATAATTTAATAACCCACTTTCCCTTCCAATATTAATTAATTAGCAGCCATTAGCCACACAATTCATTTCCCTTGCAACACTAATTAATTACTTACTAGCATTAACTTTTCATTTTAAATTTAATGTTTCACAGTCATTACAATAATAATTCCCTTGCAACACTAATTAATTACTTACGAGCATTAACTTTTCATTTTGAATTCAATGTTTCACATTCATTACAATAATAATTCCCTTGCAACACGAATTAATTACTTACGAACATTAACTTTTCATTTTGAATTCAATGTTTTACATTCATTACAGTAAATTATTAGTAGAGTAAATAATAGATTATATCTTAAAAATAGATGGATGCTTACACACTAATACTAATAATTTACTGAATATTTCAAAGTTAAGTTCTTTCAATCTCCTAGTAATATGCATCACTAGTTTATCCTTATATATTCTGCATTTCATAAATATTTTATTGTGGAATTAATATCTTTTCATCTTGCACCTGATTTCCCTAATCCCTTTTACATGAATAGGTTATAAATTATAATCGAAAATCAATGAAGCAAGAGAGGAAAAACTATGTTTGCATTCTTTAAACCAAATGAACAAACATCAACCAGTAATTAAAGGACATTCTCCATCTAATGATGATGTCTCAAATTATAGTGAACAACCCCCTTTCAAATCTCAAAGAGTTGAAAATAATGTTAATACTCTTGAACGAGATACTGAGTTACGAATTCCAGTGTGGAAACATCCTATTAATCAACAAGATAAAATTAGAAGAGCGTATATCAAAATGGGTCCATGTCAACCTAAGTTAGCAGAGTATCCAATGATTGAATTAGGAAGACAGTATCGTCGATTTCAATACACTTGGTTTGATCAATTTCCTTAGCTAGAGCACTCTCCATCAAAGGATGCAATATTTTGTTTTCCATGTTTTATCTTTGAAAACAAAGTGCCTTATCATCTTACATTCACCACCGAAGGCTTTAGAAGTTGGAAGGGGGTTAATGATAGGGATAGATGTGCACTTTTGATGCATATGGGAAGTCCCACTTCACCACATAATAATGTTGTGAAATTTGCTGAAGATTTAATGAAAGTAAGTAGACATATTGATAAAGTGTTGAATGCACAAACTGTTGAAGAAGTTCAGAAAAATCGGTTGAGACTTACAACAACAATTAAAAGTGTTCGATGGCTTAGCTTACAAGCATATGCATTTAGAGGTCATGATGAATCTTCAGCTTCTAATAATCGAGGCAATTTTTTAGAGATGATAAGACTTATGGGGAGATTGAATGTTGACATTGATGATGTTGTCTTATAAAAAGCTCCGAAAAATGCAAAGTATACCTCGCCGACTATTCAAAAAGAAATTTTGCATATTCTCGCGAACAAAGTAAGGAAAAAGATTTGTGAAGAAGTTAGAGATGCAAAGTTTTGTATTTGGGTTGACGAAGCCAAAGATGCATCAAATAAAGAACAAATGGCTATTGTTTTGAGATTTATTGACATTCAGGGTTTTGTACGAGTGTTTTTTTGGTATTGTGCATGTTTCAGATACTACTTCTTCAACACTTAAAAAAGAAATTTATGATGTGCTCGCTTGATATAACTTGCATATTTTCAATATGCGAGGTCAAGGGTATGATGTTGCTAGCAATATGCGTGGCGCATGGAATGGACTACAAGCTCTATTTCTCAGAGATTGTCTTTATACATATTATGTATATTTTTTTATTCACCGACTACAACTAGCATTAGTTGCAACAGCTGGAAATGAGATTTTTGTTTGGTTATTTTTCTCAAAATTGACAACCATTATCAACCTTATTTGTGCTTCTCTCAAATGTCATACCGAGTTACATTACGCCCAGACTATAGAAATTGCACATATGGTAGCTACTGAAGAATGTGAGACTAGTAGAAGGGCTAATCAAATCGTTAATTTACATCAAAATAGAACTACTCGCTGGAGCTCTCATTTTGATTCTATTTGCAGCTTAATAAATATGTATGGTGCAACTATTATTGTGCTTGAAAGTATGGTTCAAGAAGGATCTTCTAATTCTATACATGGAGAAACTGGTGGTTGTTTGATTGTGATGAAATCTTTTGAATTTATATTCATCTTATATTTGATACATAAAATAATAGGGATTACTGATTTACTTTACATAAAAAATCTCTTGACATCTTAAATGCAATGGATCTTGTATCAACTACTAAAGCATTGCTTCAAACTTTGAGAGATGCCGAATGTGATCTTCTACTTACAAATGTGTAATCTATTTGCACAAAATATAAGATTGACATACCACATATGATGCTTCATATAAAAAAACTATAGGTCGTTCATGTCAACAACAAGGTTCAGTGACAGTTTACCAGCATTATTATTATGATATATTTAACTCAATAATAAATTTTCAGGTTGAAGAATTAAATTCAAGATTCAGTGATGGGACAGTGGAACTCTTTATACTTAGCTCTGCTTTACCAGTTGTTTTTGGATCTCATATTAAGTCAACTCTTATATGAATTAATTTTAAACCTGGATTAAACAAGGAGTCAGATCGGGGGTTTCAAGGTTGACCTATTGGATCAAGTTTAATAACAAAAATAAATATTTTTTTTAAAAAAATTTCATCTTTCATTTATTTTTATTTTTATTTTTATTTTTATTGAATTCTTTTTGGCTTTTTTCATCAATTTAATCATTCAATATTTGGTTAATTTTGAATTGGTCTTCATAATTTGTCTCAGTTTGCTTTCAACAAGGTTCTAATAATCCCAAACAAAAATCATAATATTTGGTTGGTGCTCAATTTCATGAGAGGCTATTTTTGTTATCATATCATTACGTAAAAAATAATTTTTCAAAACAAAATTGTTAAATCAAATGAAGACCATGGTTTGGGTCATGATTTTGATGGGTTAGTTCGAAGCTTAAGTCAATCCAATACACCAACGTCTCAATATAAAAAGAAAGATGTTATCTTTTTTTTTTTCAAGTCAAACTATATTTTTTTTATTGGTTGTCTGGTTATTTTTAGACTCATTAAGTCGACCAAATCACGTCAGAATAACTTTCATGAATTAATTTTAACTAGAGCTAATCAAGGATTTAAGTCGGAGGAATTCAAGATTGACTTGCTGGATCAGGTTTAATAACAATATTAAATAGTTCAATGGATAATATTTTTAGGTTCGAAGATTTTTTTATCCAACCCAAAGCGTTGCACGAGGAAGAAAAAAAAACTAGTATGAATCCAATTCACATGAATTATTTTTATTAGAAAAAAATAATTCAATGTAAAATAATACATGATATTACATGGATTTAATTTGTGTGGCTAAGACCATGTTTGTTTTTGTGGTGACATTGTATTTTTAAAAAAACAAAAAATTTATGTTTAAATTATTTTTTTAAAATGTATTTTTGATATTTTAGTATACTGGTAGAAAAAAATTAAACTTTTAAAATATAAAAAATATTATATATATATATATATATATATATATATATTAAAAACAAAAAAAACAAACCTATGGGGTAGATAGCATCACATTTTCCTTCTGTTCTCGCCGAAACCTGTTTCTCGATTTTGGTCCACAGAATGTCCAAGGAGCATTGCTGGCTAAAACAGGCCCAGAAAATGTGATTGTAAGTTAGCTAGATAGCATTAAAAACTAGACCCGATTACTAACATCAGACTCGGTTGGGTAGTTTAAAAACAGAAACATGGCGACAACACTACAAAACACTGAAACTGAAACACCAACCATTAATTATATCATTCTTTCTACAAGGGGTTGAATTGAGTTCTTGATGAAAATGGAAGCGGAAACAGTGGATAACAAGCAGGTAATATTCAAGGGGTTTATAGACAGAATACCGAGAGAGACAGACATGGAACTAAAGATTGGAAAAATAGAGCTCAAAGCACCAAAAGGGTCCGGAGCTTTTTTAGTCAAGAATCTCTATTTGTCCTGTGACCCTTACATGAGAGGTCGCATGCGTGAGTATTATGATTCATACATCCCTCCTTTTGTCCCTGGCCAGGTATATATAGCATTATAGCTTTGCGAAGTTGTAGATTATTTGATATCCAGATGATCATGATTTGCAACATCTTAATCTGTTGAAATATCAAGAATCTGTTTTGTTATGTTCTTGTTTACGATATTCAGTTTGTGGGTTCATTTGATGGAAATGTTTAGAAAAAGGGTCGGTTTTCTTGTATTTGACATAGGGTTTGCATTGGTTTTGTAGTGGATTTGTTCTAATTTTCGTGTCAAATTGGGAGATATTATTCATGGGCTGCACTGTCCTAGATTAACTTAAGTTCTCTCAGATTATTCGGATAATGTTACGAGAAAATTTACAATAAAAAAAGAGTAAAAGATATGATTCATGGGCCGCATCTTGTGGCTGTAGTGTGGAGAACTTGGGCTCGAATCCCAGCAGCCACATCTGGCTGGATATTTTGTCACTCTTTCCTGTAGGATATGGTTGGCTCCTCGTGAGTTGCATTTAGGTGGTGAAAATCATTCTAGGCCAAGTGTTTTTCAATTCAGGAATAACACAAATCCCATGTTGATGAATTTCTTTTATTTTCGTTTTTCCCCCTTTTTTTGCTAAAAGTTGATGGATTTCTTACCCTCGATGAATTCCTGTATTGGTATATGAATTCCTGTATTAGCATCTAACACTTTATCCATATGGCTTCTGCATTGATGAATGATGGTTTATTTTGATGAAGGCGATACAAGGATTTGGTGTATCAAAGGTTGTGGATTCTGATGATCCAGATTTCAAGCCTGGAGACTTAGTTTCAGGGCTGACTGGTTGGGAAGAATTCAGCTTGATGCGGAAACATGAGCAATTGAGAAGAATCCAGCAAGATGATATCCCTCTCTCATATCACGTGGGTCTTCTTGGTACGCTATTCTTGTTATTCAAGCATTGCCAATTCTTTCTCCTTTTTAGGTTTTTTACATAATTTGCTAATTCACTTAAAATGAAGAAGACAACATTCCATCTCTCTTATAAGTATTTTGCCACTTGGTCCCCAAGTTTTGTACAATCTATATATAATCGACCCTTAGATTGCTAAGTTGACTTATATTAGAATACTTGGGCATTAATTATATTTGCCAGAAGGAATGAAATTGATTTCTGCGGTGAATCCTGACTCATAGCTTACTCCTTACCACCAGCTTGGCTAGTAATTTATATCACCTATTCACCAGTTGACTGTTTATGTCAATTTAGCTCCCCGTCATCATAGACATAAGACACCCATTATGGTGCCCAAGCCAGTTCTCCTTTTTCTAGTTGATTTGATGAAATGTTTGAGTGCTGCTCAGCATTTATATATATATAAACTAGAAAGTTGTTTTTCGAACTTATGATTTTATTTCCTGAGGGAAAAGTTAGTTGCTTGCTGCAGTTAACATCGACTTCTGCTGAATTTGTTGTTTTTTTCCCTCCCCGGTGAGTAAAAGAGAGAGAGGAAAAAACTCTCCAGCTTCATTGCTCATGATTCTGTATCTTCATCACTTTAAAATTTTAATCTTATGGAATTGTTATTAATTATTTTCTGATGTTGATGTATTTATCGTTGAAAATTTAACGGAAGTGGGATTTCCATGTAGGTATGGCAGGTTTTACTGCTTATGCAGGGTTCTATGAGGTCTGCTCCCCTGAAATAGGGGAGAAGGTCTTTGTCTCTGCCGCTTCCGGTGCAGTTGGCCAGCTTGTTGGCCAGCTTGCCAAGTTACATGGCTGCTATGTAGTTGGAAGTGCTGGCACAAGCCAAAAGGTAGATTTCTTTTATGAATATGTTATCTGGATAGTGTTCTCATCCCCAAGTGATACTGCTTAGGAATTATTATTATGTAATTGACAACTGCTATTAGAACTGATACAAGAAAGAAATCTTGAATGGGAAATATTAGGTTGACATTTTAAAGAACAAGCTTGGATTCGATCAGGCTTTTAACTACAAAGAGGAACCCGACCTGAATGCAGCTTTGAAAAGGTCAGTACTCAGTAATTAGCTTTTCGAAGTGTAAGCATGATAAAAGAACATAATTTTTCTGCTTGTCACGGAAGTAGCTACTTCTGATATGCCCATTTTCCTCGATGCTTAATCTAAATTCCAAAATCCCGAAACGAATATCATGAGATGGCCTGATTACCTTGCAACTTGCTTACTTATTATTAATCATCCGTGCCTTCATGATGTTAGCTGCTGGCCTTTTCAGCATAACTATTAAACCTTGCATAGCCTGACGCTTGGCCCAGACCAAGTTTCATTTCAAACTGGTTTGGAGGTTGATCCAGTTAGGTCAATTCCAAGGATTTTTTTCAAAAACAATGTAGTTTGGGTTTAAAAAAAACTTTGCCCTAAATGACTTCCTTCCATTTGAAAAAAAAAAACAAAACAATGTCATTTTGAGGTTGACTTGGTTTAACTCAGCAAGCCCATGACCCAGGCTAGGTATGTGAACAATTGGCCTTCTGTTCACATAATAAAAAATAATCGATTTAGGGGATGATTGGATAATGGTAAAAGTTGTTTTTCAAAGTGTTTTTTGTTTGGAAATGTATCAAAATAATATTTTTTTTAAAAAAAGTTATTTTTAATATCAACACATCAAAACGATCCAAAAATACTAAAAAAGTAATTTGAAACAAAAAAAATCAAAATTTTTTAAAACTCCAGTTCAACCAACCATGAGGTCCTTAGTCTATAACATTCTATTAGAAGATGATCCAGTTGTTGATGCATCCAATTAACTATATTTCACCTCCTTGTCGTGCCATTGCTCTGCCATTATATTTTGATAACTAATACAAACTAGACACTTTCAACAAAATGTCAGTTAATTGTAGTGATTAGTTAGCAGACTTTCTCTCCAATTTCCAAGCATAATTTTCTTTTATTTTTTGTTGCTGTTGTTAACTGCTACATCTCACTCGATAAGAAAATGTTAAAAAACAAATGTACAAAGAGGAGAAGATTTTTAGAGGCATGGGTGGCTTTACTGTTGATTATCTTATAGTGAAACCCCAAAAAGAATGATGGGTTTTTCAGCCCGTTGCTTTTCTAAACATAAACATAGGTTTGGTTTGAAAAGTGAGTTGCCTTGACTGAGATTCGAACTAAGATTTTTATCTTAAGAGTCAGCAAAGCAGTTGTGCACTTGATGTCTGCATTATAATTTGTGAATTTGTCTTTATAGAATGCTAAATGCATTAAACTTTCACATATATGAGCATCTTAACTCAAGTTGTGGGTAGCCAAGTCAGACATATCCAAAATTGTATCAGCATCAGCTAACACAAAATTTCCTCGTGTATAAATTTCCTTACGATAATAGTTGCCCTCAATTTGATCACTGACAGAATATCCCCCGAACAGGTACTTCCCTGAAGGCATTGATATCTACTTTGATAATGTTGGTGGAGATATGCTTGAAGCAGCATTGCTCAACATGAGGATTCATGGCCGAATTGCAGTGTGTGGAATGGTTTCTTCCAACAGCCTCTCTGTTTCCAAAGGGATTCACAACTTGTTCAGTCTCATAGCCAAACGCATTCGGATGCAAGGATTCCTGCAAAGTGATTACTTGCATTTATATCCACGCTTTTTTGAAAATGTTGTCAGTAACTACAAACAAGGGAAGATTGTTTACATTGAAGACATGAGTGAAGGATTGGAAAGTGCTCCAGCTGCTTTAGTTGGATTGTTTTCTGGAAAAAACGTTGGTAAGCAGGTCATTCGTGTAGCCCGTGAATGATTTTTGGTTAGCATGGTGTACTATTTATGAACTTTTAAGGTAGAAGTACTGGAGCTGTCGTAGAGCTTTAGTAAAATCTGACTTGAAATCATCTGCGTGATTATCAGAAATCATTAAATTCAAGATATTCGTGGATGATCTCTTCAATTATGGGAACCCTTTCAGTTGAACAATACTGTCAATGCATGAGAATTTTCTCAACCCTTTCAAGTCATCATATTAATCACCACCTTTGTAGTGAAGAACGTAAACTATTGATGAGAGCCTTGAAAATTCTCTTTTTAGCGTCACAATAACTGTATTACTGCTTGGTTAACCAGGCCATATGCTTGATTGATGGTCTAGAGACTAAACAGGTCCAACCGTCGAAGTGCCTGCGGGGCACGGCTGGCCAAGTTGGTATGACCCTGTAATTTTGTTTTCATTCCAGGTCTAGGATTGAGTTAATTTGCTGGAGCATTAGGCTTGATCTGTGTAGGTTTATGGTAACTGGCAGTTTTCTATTTAAGTTTATCAATTTATTTTACATTTACTAATGGCCACGCTTTTCCCTTTTCCCGTATTGACCGACCTGTTATTCTACCTCTCAAAACCTTTTGTTTTTGGATAGGAACAAATGATCGTTTCATCTCATCATCGTTATGACTTGTTACTCCACCTCTTATCAGTACCCTTAATCCTCACCGCCACAAAACTTTCATCTATCAAGATCGTCTGCCCCTCCTCCACACAGCCACCTCTCTCTATAACATCTCTTCCCACTGTAAATATTGCTGTTTATCACGCAACACTACCTCACCTCCATATTCTTGAAGTACCCCGCATCTACAAACTGCATCAATAAATCTGGGAACACAAGACGGAAATTTTGTTCATATGGTATCCTTCGCCTCTATGAATCCAACATGTTAGTTTGCTTATAAGTTCTTATTGACTGTGTATAATTCAGTCATTTTCTTATTGTCTCCATTTTTTTAAAAGAGTAGCAGCCTCTGCATCTGCACTGAACCTTCCTCAAACTCGCACCTGCTGACCTTAGCCTAATAGATGCTCTCACGTTAGACTACACATCTATGTTGTAAAAGCTCCATCAACTATTTTGCAAAATAAAAAAAACAAAACATCATTAAATTCCCTCCCAAACTGCTATCAAGAGCATGTGACAGCATCCTCGTATGCCCTGCCTCAAACGACACAATAGACACCTGAGTATCGCAACGACCAATGTCAACAAAAGCAACATAAGTTGGCCCTGCATTTGAGAAATCTGTTTCGTATATCCCATAATTGAATGCATTTGCAGCACAGTCATGCATCTATCTCTGAGGCTTCAATCCAGCAATTTTTGCAGCATCCAGATATGCCCGTCTCTGCAAATCTGCGGTACCCTGATCACACAATCTGTTACAGGAATTTCCAAATTTGATTTTTTTTCTCTTTTATATCTTTCAAACTTGAAAATAGCATAGCCACCATCCTTCCTTCCACAAGTTTCAAATGGTAGATTTCAAAACCCTGCTTTGCATGCCTTCGCGTATAAGATGCATTGCCAACAACAGAGAAGATGGATAAAAAGGGTTCTTTTTTGGGTTTTGAAACGAAAAGGATAACAATCCTCACTCAATTAGAACAATAATCCTGGAAATTAACTTGGGTTTTTCCAAGGGTTTTGAAAAAAAAAACAATAATATTTGTGTTGAGGTGATTCCAGCAGCGCAACCTCTGTCAAAAAAGTAAATTTGGGTTGAAGTGATTAAACATATAGATTAAAATACTTTATTAGAAGGGTTTGTACTCCCCCTTCTCTACCCGCCTTTAGTTTAATGTGGACTGTGGAATGGCACAGTATGTTTCAGTGCAGAAGTTAAATTATACTTAACAATATACCTTCCTTGGCAGAAGTTTGAAATTCTGACATTTTTATGTCAGCCTGATGGTAGAATCATACAAGCTGTCCCTCAATTTCTGGCTCCATTATTATTATTATTATTATTATTATTATGCTTCTTATTGTGAGATACATGAAGTTATATATGCTGCCCATGATTTTATTTTCACAGACTTAAGAGAGTTTCTATATTTCTGTATTTGACATTCGTGTATGGCAACGCAAATGCCAAGTGTTTCGTCTGATAATGCTAAGCTTGCGCATATGAATATTGTTGCTGATTCAGTTTTGAGACCCTTTGTATGCAGAAGCTCCAAGGACTCGTAAGCTTAAACCAGAGCAACAGTGTGAAGGCTCCATATAAGGCTTACAGCCCAAAATAGCTCGAGTCCTCGGCCTTGTGGCCTTGTTCTTGGTCCACCAAAAAAAAAAAATAGCATGTCGTTTAAATAAGAACGTGTTTGTTTTCTAGAAAATAGTTTTCAGGAAATTACTTTCCAAACTTTCTTGTATTTATTTGTCATTAAAAAATATGGTCAACGAAAAACACTTTTCAGTCAAAGAAAAATTTAACTTGGTTTTCAGGAAAGTGTTTTCCCTTTTAGCTGTGTTTGTTTTCCGGAAAGTGGTTTCCTGGAAACCACTTTCCAAACTTTCATGTGTTTATTTGTCATTAGGAAAGTTAGTCAACGGAAAACACTTTCCAGTCAAAGAAAAATTTGGCTTGGTTTTCATGAAAGTATTTTCCTGAAAAATTTGGGTGAAAAACACTTTCCGGAAATTATGAAAAATTTAGAAATGTCATTATTTGCTGATTATATCAAATTTGATCCTCAAACTTTTGATTGCTGTATATATTTTGTTTTGAATATTTATTTTTTAATTTCATCTCTTAAAATTTAATTTTTATATTAACTTTGGTTCTTATTTTTATAATTGCTATTTGCTTTTTTCTTATCATTTTTTTATTGAAATTTTTTATCTATCAAATTTAGTCCTCATTCTTTTGATTGTTAATTATTTTATTTGAAATAATTTATGAAATGTTAATTATTATTATTTTAATTTCTTCATTTTTTATTTTTTATTTTTAGATTTGTTCTCTATTATTTTGATTATTATTTATTTTATATGAGATAATTTATGAAATTATATTTTTCTTTCAATTTCATTATCTTTCAACCTTTTAATTTGTAAGATTTGTTTCTTATTATTTTAATAAACTTGAGAAAAATAAAACATTAATAAGTTATTTTTCAGCTCATTTTCCATAACATAACCAAACACTGAAAAAATATTTTCCAACTTATTTTTCATTATACTACCAAATATCAGAAAATAATTCACTTTTCCGGAATTCACTTTCTAAAAAAAACTACTTTCCAGCAAACAAATGGGCCCTAAAACTTAGTATCCAATAAAAAATAGGAATGCCATTTATGAAGAATAAAAGGTTTAAGAATATGATAGCAATTGTTTAGACAAAACTCCTAAATTTACTCTCGTACTTGTGTTAATTATTCATTTTTATTCTCATGTTTTTTATTATGTTTTGTAAATTTGTTCAGTTAATCCTAGTGATTGCTAAATTTTTCTAATAAACCCAGTAATTAACTTACATTAAGTCTTGATTTTACTATGCATGTCGATGTAACATTATTTATTTTCCACTCTTGTATTTTTAATTCGATCAATTAACTTTTGTGTTTTTTGAAGTAGTTTTTTTAATCCTTGTGTTCTGGTTTTTACAATGGTGTGATTGATAGTGAGACTGTTAATTTTTTTAGATATTTTTAAAAGTATTTTTTTTAATATGAAATTAATAATTTTTAGTGTTTTTAATGTATTTGTGTTAAAAAATAAAATAAAAATCATTTTATTGTATCTTCAAATAAAGAACACTCCGCATCAAAGTATTAGATACATTCTAATAGGAATATGTTTGATACTATGGTAACCATTCATTGTTTTTCAAAGTATTTTTTATTTGAAAATATATCAAAATTGTATTTTTTTTAAAAAAAATTATTTTTAACATTAATGTATTAAATAATTTAAAAACACTAAAAATTTAATTTAAAATTAAAAAAAATAATTTATTTTAAAACAGTTTTAAAATAAAAACTCTACGCCACGGCTTCATGTTAACCATGCATGTTAATTATGTTGAAATTAAATACTTTTTATCGCGAGATGACTTTTATATTCGTATGGGGTCTGAACCTTCAATTAGCTATTGAGCCAATTGAACATTAAAAAAAAAAAAAACTGTTTCGAGGAATAAAAAATGAAAAAGAAAATAATTTTATATTACGAAACACACGCATGATATTTCATTGTCTCGAAGAAAAAAATAAAGAGACAGACTGGCGGCTACGAGAAATCCAGAGTGAAAGGAAAGAGAGGAGAAAATGCATTGCTTTGCACTTTGCAGAGTTGACCATCAGCCTCAATGCCATGATTGCCGCGAAGAAATGACAGAGAGCCAAATCCTCAGCGTTAGAACGTAGAGGACCAGATTATAATTAATGAGTATTCTTGTCGAAACAAATGTTATTTATAACTATGTTTAATATTTACCGGAAAGTAATTTTTTTAGAGAGTGATTTTTTAAAATAAATTAATTTTTGATATTTAATAGCATTTTAAAAAAATAAGTTGAAAAATATTTTCAGTATTTGGCTATATAATAAAAAATGAGTTAGAAAACATCTTATTAATAAATATTTTTCAAGTTTATTAAAATAATAAAAAAAATCTTACAAATAAAAAATTTGAATAAAAATAAAATTTTAAAAAATATATCTAATTTCATAAATTATTTTATATAAAATAAATAATAATTAAAATAATATAAATCAAGTCTAATAAATAAAAAAATAAAAAAATTTAAAAAAATACAATGAAAAAAAGTTAAAGCCGTAGATGATTTATCATATTATATTTATTATTTTAAATAAAATAAATAACAATCAAAAAAATAATGACCAAATCTGATAGATAAAAATTTTTAATTAAAAAATAATAAGAAAAAAGTAAATAACAATCATAAAAATAAAAATAAAAATAAAAATAAAGACCAAAATTGATAGAAAAATAAAATTATAATGGATGAAATTAAATATATATATATATATAACAATAAAAAATTTAAGAATTAAACTTGATATAATTAGTAAATAACATGATATTTTTAAATTTTTTACAACTTCTGAAAAATATTTTTTGAGAAAGAACATATTTTTTTCCGAAAACAAAGCCAATATTTTTTCTAAAATATATTTTTTTAATAATAAATAAACACATAAAAAATTAAAAAAACCACTTTCCGAAAGTAACCTTGACAGTGAAATCATCATCATTAAATAACTGCCTTTATTATAAAAAAAAAAAAATATCATATAAAGTTGGTTGATGGTTGCGCATAAATCATTGGTTAAAAATATTCTCATAGGCAGCTTCGCGAGCCACCAGAGAAGAGATTTAACTACTTGAACAAATGTCCATTTCACAAATTATCTAATTTTATTGTCTCGGATCTGTAAATAAACGTCATTTCATGATTATTTTTTCATTTTTTTTATCACCACATCCTTAAAAATTTATGTGTCATGTTTTTACATTATGAATTTTTATTGTATATATATTTATTAGAGGTAAGAAAAAAAATTAAAAAATCGATTAAACTAAGAAAATTAAAAAAAATAACTAAAAAAACTGAACAGTAAAAAAAACAATTAAATCAATTAAAATTTTATAAAAATTTTAAAAACCAGAAATTTTTATTAAGTATATCCTGATCTCTTTTTTTCATATATAGAAATTCTCTTCGGTTCCTGTATTTTATTTTTCTTACAAAAAAAATTTCTCAACTTAAAGTTTTTAGTCCATGTTTTTTTTACAATGAACACAGTTACAAACTAGTCCCCGATAATTTTATTTTTTCAATTTAGTTCTTAAATATCAAATCATAAACTTTGTCGAGATTCTTCAAATAGATATAAATTATTATAGGAAACAAGAGTAAACAAAATCACAATAATATCAATCACAGTCATGAAAAGAAATCACACCCATGACCAATTGAACCAATAAAAAAAATATCAAGAAATTCAAGTACCGTTACGAGACAAATTCGTTCTTATAATATCATATATTTATTATGCTATTTTTCTGCTTTTATTTTTCATCTCAACTTCTTTGGACTAAAAGCAGGAAATAATTTTTTGCAAGAGGAAGGAAATTCTTAGAGTAAATATGATATTACTTTAAATAAAATCTATTTTTTGAACGAGCACATCTATTTAAATTCATCTTACTCTTACTTTATTCATCAACCCGTTTAAATTATTTGATAAATCCTGATCAAGTTTACAATGTAGGAACTTAATTGAAAAGAAATTAAAAAAAGCTTAATAAATATAAGTTAAAAATAATTAGACCTGTAAAGATAGATTTGAGATGGATCTAAAATATAAAAATAAACTGAAATAATTTTTATAATAAAAAAAGAAAATCCAATTTGTTTGGTTTATAAATATGACACGAAATCCAACCCAGTCCATGTTATCGGGATGGGAATTAGTCAAATATCCTTACTTCTTTTCCGAGGGACTGGAAACACATGTTAGATATGATAATTTTTCCAGTGAGAGTAATTCCTTCGCGTTTTATATTCTATTTCTCACTACTTTGACAAGAATCCTGTGGTTAAAACATCACAAGTTTATTATTATTATTATTATTATTATTAGTGGTTAAAAAGCAAGGATGATACTAGTGATCTAAAAAGGAGAAGTAGCCAAGAAATAATGGCATGAGGTTGTCAATGGTGCGAATATGAAATGGACTAGCCCAAGACTTATCCCTGTGCTCAGTGTGAACCCGGCGACAGAAATTGTGGTGAGATTAATGAGTGAATATGAATGAATGGCTTAACTGAAGGGGAAAGACTCATTCAACACAGCTTGCCTGATCCGTAAGGAGTTCAGTGTTCACAGCTTCCCATTAGCACAAAGAAATTGTTTTGATGTGACTTTATTAGAGGTCATGACTCATGACTAGCCAAGCCCATCGTGCAAGCAACCAGAGAAAGTAGGGCTGTGTGTGTGTGTGTGTGTGTGTGTGTGTTATTACAAGATGGTTTGTTTTCATGTCGAACAGTCAATTCATTACCACTACCCGACTCATCAGTTTTCCACAGATTAGAACAGTTCTGCGCGTCATTGGTCCGAATTTTCAAACCAAAGACTTTTCTCCATTCACCTTTTTCACTTTGGACCCTTGTGTGTGCTTCGGGTTGTTGGAAAGCAAGAAGACTTGTACATTAAAGTCTTCTTTGAAGGGGAAAAAAAATATGATGTTTCCTACCTCTTTCTCTTGTTAAAATCAAATCAACTCAACCCCATCTCCACGTTTTCAGTGTAATAATAACTGTGTTCTTTCTCTTCATTTTTTTCCTCATTCTCCTTGCAGCATTCTTCTTGCTTGGTGACTTCTTATATGCTCCACACTTCCATTTCATCATCATCATCTTCATCTGGGTATGTCTCAAATCTTGTTTTCTTTCAGTGAATCTCTGAGATAAGTGAATTGGGATTTTAGTTGGATTGTTTAAGATTCGAGGTTGTTTGTTTGTTGACTTCTCTTTTGCTTTTTCCAAATTACATATTGTTCTGGTGGATCACTAGTAAAATTGGACTGTGTTTTTGGTGGAGTAGTTAGACCTTCTTTCTTGGATATATAGAGATGGGTTTGAGTGTTTTATTTAGCAGTACAATTTAGCGAGAACCCTTCACTTTGTAGATTCCGTTTTGGGCCAGGGACAGAAAGTTCGAGGATTTTTTTCCCCTTGCTAATGGCATTGAGCGAGAAAAATCCTATGGTTGTTGCCCATATTTTGATTGGGATGGTTTTGGTTTTGCTGAGTAGTAGAATATCTGTGAGTAATGCTACTGAGACTGATTTAGTGTGCTTGCAATCCATCAAAGCTTCTCTGGTGGACCCTAATAACTACTTGAACACTACATGGGATTTCAACAACAATACTGAAGGCTTCATATGTAGATTTATGGGCATTGATTGCTGGCACCCTGACGAGAACAGAGTTCTAAATATCCGCCTTTCAGACTTGGGTCTAGAGGGCCAGTTCCCCCCTGGAATCGTGAATTGCACAAGCTTGACTGGCTTGGATCTTTCGCACAACAAGCTATCTGGCTCAATCCCTGATAATATCTCAAGTCTTATCCCCTATGTTACAAACCTTGATCTTTCATTCAACAATTTTTCGGGTGGAATTCCAAAAAATCTTTCAAATTGTAGTTTCTTGAATGATCTCAAACTTGACAACAACCGGCTAACAGGCAAGATTCCGCTGGAATTTGGCCTGCTTGATCGGATCAAGGTATTTACGGTTACCAACAATCTTCTATCAGGGCCGATCCCCACATTTATCCATAATAACATCCCAGCTGATAGCTTTGCAAATAATCTGGACCTCTGTGGAAAGCCATTGAATCCCTGTCCAGCTGTCGCGAGGAAATCCCATGTTGGAGTAATTGCTGCATCAGCCGCTGGCGGGATAACATTTACATCAATTATTGTTGGTGTCTTTCTGTTCTACTTGTCTCGCGGAGCGGCTAAGAAGAAGGCGGAGGATCCTGAAGGTAACAGATGGGCAAAGAGCATCAAGGGAACCAAAGGCATCAAGGCAAGCTATCTAACTAATCATGTGCAATGGATATACTGTGTTTTTTTCTGGCATGGGAATTGAATTTCTGTTCTTTTTTCTGGCCATGTTAACTCATCAATGATTTCATTTTTTTATTTGACGCAACAAAATATCTAACAGCAAAGATTCTGTTATCAACAGGTTTCCATGTTTGAGAAATCGGTTTCAAAAATGAGATTGAGTGATCTCATGAAGGCAACCAACGACTTCAGTAATAACAACATCATTGGAGCAGGAAGAACAGGACCGATGTACAAGGCAGTGATTTCTGATGGTTGCTTCCTTATGGTTAAGAGATTGCAAGACTCTCAGCGTTTAGAGAAAGAGTTTGTATCAGAGATGAAGACACTTGGGAATGTGAAACACCGTAATTTGGTCCCGCTGCTGGGCTTCTGTGTGGCAAAGAGGGAGAGATTTTTGGTGTATAAATTCATGGAAAATGGGACCCTTTATGATAAACTGCACCCAGTGGAACCTGAGATCAGGAACATGGATTGGTCCCTGAGGCTCAAAATTGCAATTGGAGCGGCTAGAGGTTTGGCATGGCTTCATCATAACTGCAATCCACGAATTATCCACAGGAACATAAGCTCCAAGTGCATACTCTTGGATAACGATTTTGAGCCAAAGTTATCTGATTTTGGCCTTGCCAGACTCATGAACCCAATCGACACACATTTGAGCACTTTCGTCAATGGGGAGTTTGGGGACATGGGTTATGTTGCTCCTGAATATCTACGGACACTTGTTGCAACGCCCAAGGGGGATGTTTATAGCTTTGGTGTGGTTCTCCTGGAGTTGATCACTGGTGAAAAGCCCACCCATGTTGCTAATGCCCCTGAAAGCTTCAAGGGAAGTTTAGTGGAGTGGATCAGACAACTGACAGACGGTCCACTTCTTCATACTTCCATTGACAAGCCTTTGCTTGGAAATGGATTTGATCACGAACTCAACCAATTTCTTAAAGTTGCTTGTAACTGTGTGGTTGAGAATGCCAAGGAAAGGCCATCAATGTTTGAGGTGCATCAGCTCCTCAGAGCTATTGGGGAGAGATACCATTTCACAACTGAAGATGATATTATGTTGCCACCTGATACAGGTGACACTGATTTCCCGGATGAACTTATTGTTGCCGATGCAACAAAGGAAGTTTAATGAATAACAGGGGTGTTAAGATTGATGGAAAAGAGTCTGAGGCCATCAATTGGCACTCAGCGAAAATATATTCTACGTTGTAGCTGTGATCATATAGGTATAGTGTGTGTTTGTAACTATATTCGTAGCATTTCAAGCACCTGCTTTGGTTGAAACACCAACTTTATATATACGGCTATCCTATTATCATAAAATCTTGCTCATTGCTCCTCGTACATAGACAATTTCCTTGTTGGATGTTGAGAGTCGGTAAATAAACAATAAACTTGCTTACGTAGTTGAGGAGTTTGTCTGTAAGCCTTTCGGTTTCCTCGTCTTTTTTTTTGTCTTTTTCCCTCCAAAGTCATATTGTATCATAAGCAACTTTATTACACAGTAATTTCAAGCATCCGAGTATCGTTGCCTGGCCTGGACCAAAAAATGCAGGATATGGAGATCCTCTGTCACCATGAGGAAGAGTAATATCGTTATTTGCATCTGTATCAAGTTTTAATTGAAAAATTACCTTGGCTTTGACTTGAACTGAAACATGAGATTTGAAAAACAATGAGACAACAACTGAATTCATTGGCTGTATGGGATCAGTAATCAATAGACTGATGATAAGAGATCAGACTGATTGGAGAAAAGCCTTTCAATAAAATAAATTTCTTCGAATAGCCAAAAAAAGAGGGGAGAAAGAAAAGGAAGGCAGAATTGAAAGAATGTTCTAAATTGTCGTCGTTACATTTTCCACTGAGGTTCATCTTCGAGGCAAACATCAATTTCCTTGACAGTAACTTGTCTGCAGGTTCTCAACCTTCTCTCTTGAAATTCCCGTTCTTAGACAGGAAGATTCAACTTCTTTTAGTACAGTTCCAACAATTTAGGGGCTTCCTCGTAACAAATTCACATACATCTGCAAAACGAGACTTCAAAGGAACAAAACTCTTTTCTTCTACTCCCTCAACAGTCTGTTTAAACGTATCCGGATTTGAACGAGTGCTTGGGGCATGAAGCAGGGAGCCAAAACAATATTTGATCAGGCACTCCATTATCTAGCAAAATCTTGATGTTGGGCGCCTTGGTATATTGACGGTTCCTATGTAAAATATCGGTACCAGGTTTAAGAGCAGCAATGGTCTTCTCATCATATTGAAGCGAGTCTCTAATGAATTTGTAATTAGGAATTGTATGCTTCTTTAAGCTTCTAATGACCAGGTGAGGGTTCTTATAGAACACGGTGGCAAGATCTGGTCCTAAAGCACCCTGAGAGTAGAAAACCTGAAACTTGGCAAAAGGTTCTTATCGGGAGTGTACGAAAGAATTTTTGGCTATCTGATGATTTTTGATATCTGGGTTTGACAGAAACCACGGGACTTGAACAAGTTAAAGACAAAGTCAGGTTTCCCAGGGCAATCAAAATGGAGATATTTAGAAGCTGATTAAGCTGATTTTAATGGGAATCCACAGGTGATTAGACCAAGTGACATGTATTTTTATAAAAATACATTTGGATTGAGAAAATTTCAGATATATATTCAGCATCAACGTATTAAAGTCATATAAAATCAACTAAAAGAACATCAAATTAATGATTTTACAATTCAAACTTATTTTAAAAGGCACTTTTAAACAGAGTGTAAAAGCAATACCAAATACTTTAGTCACTACAGTTCAAAACTCAAACCAGGTTAGGTTATGAGAAGTAAAATTCTCATAAATACCTTAATTTCTAAGTGCGGGCCATCTGTTTTTCACTGAAACCTGGAGATGGCTTGATTGCATTTTACAGAGGCTAGCTAGTTGGCAGCCATCACGCAGGATAATAGGAATGCTTGAGTTGTGATATATAATTATAGGAGGCATCTGCTTTCACCTATATTTGAAATACCAACAATATATGAATGGTTTCCTTATTTTATCTATATAAAAAAGAGACCGTTGCTCCCATGGAACGTGCAATAGCCTCTTGGAATGTTGAGAGAATAAGTTGCTTTACATTACATGTAGTTCCCGGAAATAAGGAAATGTACGTAGAGTTTAATGTAAAAGGGCCATGAAGATGCATAACATTTTCCAGCTGCAATGATTTTGTATTTAGCAGGCACAAATATGCATCTGCTCTCTGTATCTGTCTACGCCTATTTCATATTTGTACCTTTTTTATTTTTATTTATTTATTTTGTAAATCCCTTTTTAATTGTTAACCAAACCGATTACTCTTCACTGCATTGCAATTGCTAATTCAAGGCGTTGACAAAAGGTATATTACTCTAACTCGATGGTACAATGGATCAACAGTACGAATGTACGATGAACACGCCATTCTTTTTCCTTGAGGTAAAATAAGAACCGTGATATTATCAGTTCCCCTAGCTAAAGCAACCTCTCTACCTGAGCCCCGACATGCATGATGATCAGCTCTCCAACAGCCCCGGGACGCGGGAAGATTTGGTTTAATTTTCTTCCTTCCATTCCCTGTCTGGAAAGGGGGACAGTAGGAAAGGAAACTGCATAACAAAATGGGAAAGAAACTCTAGTTGAGATGATCTAGATTGACAAGAAGCTATTAAGAGTCTAAAATATTATAATGGAAGAGGAAATCCACGGAGGTGTGTGGAATCCACGCCTGACTCTCGCACCAATGCTACCCTCCCAGTCCGTGCCACCTTCAACAAAGAAAAGAGGTACTCTAAATGATATGATGGAAACAAGATAAGAAAATTCCATTTGATGAATGAAACTGAATTCTGGCAACAAGTTAAATTGTATCACTAGAGTCTTCAAATCCGACACAATTGCAGACTAAACCACCCTCAATGAAACAACTGTTAGAAACAAAATCAGCTCCAAACATTCCTGAGACAACATAGTTGTTACTATGTTGAACTAGTGGTAACTTAAAATCAACAGATTGAAAAGACTTAGTCTAGATAATTATGAAGAGGCCAGTCCACATGGAACTACCAGATGGATCTTGAAAAAAAAATCTGAAAACTTCAGCAACTGATGAAATTAACCAGGTCCAGCAAGAATCAGAAGACATACCTCGCATATTCCATATGGCTCCAATATTCTCTGCAGAGCAACCATCTTATTAAAATCTCCCGTAAGCTGAAATGGATTCGAATGGCTAGAGCATTAGTAACAACGAGGACAAAGAACAGGAATTGGAAAGAGGCTAATACTGTCATAAAAATAAATGTGAAGCTCCTGAATAGCGTGCAATAACAGGCATCCTTAAAGCAACACTCTAACTTGATTTTAATGCAAAAAGAAATGGACTTTCAGTTGCCAGGTTAACTTTCGGGAAAGTGCAAGTAACCATTAGTGTGTTATATCAAGTTGATAACTGATTAATTTTAGCAGATTGTTCAAGTAACAAGACAAATTGCGACATTTATCTTGGCATCCCCAGTTCACATTCCTTCAGAGCTCTTTAACTACAAAAAGTTGAGACAAACAGCCAACCAATTTGAACTCCAGCATTCAAGAATTGATTTTAGCATTACGGTGCTTCTGGTGGACTTGATAACTATGTTGTGCAGGTATTGCTCCACTAGTCAAATCCAGGAAGACAAGAACTACGAAATGTCATGTTTTTCATGCCACAGCCCCCAGAGATCATACATTTTTTCTATGACAAGGAAACTTGACCTGCGCCTTTCGAACAAGGAGCGGGTAAACCCTGGGTAACTATGTAGCCAGGTAAGCCTCATGTACCAGAAATACAAAATAGTCTAAGTCTCCATGGAAATAAATAGATTTTTCAAAACAAAAATCTCCGGCACAGATACCTCGATTTGCTCCAATACTAGGATGATGTGAGATGGTATTTGAGGATGCAATACACTCACAAATTTGCAAGTCAGGACACCATTAAATAAAACCCCAAACACCAGTCTAATTAAATCTCCACTGCGCCATCCTTATCCTTTCAAGCACCACACATTCACCAATTCCTTGTCATCCCTAGACCTTCATCAGAAGACCTTAAGCGACCAACCAACTGATACTTCAGTTTGTCAGCCCTTAAAAATAATGCTTGTCTAAACCCTTCACCACAATAACCAAATTGTAAAAATAAGTTGAGAAGCTAGGAAGAGTACATTCGATCAATATATCAACCTAAGTTGACGCAGACTGTAAATAATCTTAGTTTTACTAGACAAAAGGTAGGACCAGCCAAGTCCTATCCTGATATTGATTAATGTCTTAATCATCATCACAGTAAGATTGAGGTTTGTCTTGCAAAAAGAAAAGGCAATTAAGTGTCGGTGTATAAAAATGCTAAATGAGAGATTCGGTTGGTAAATGGGAAAGAAATTTACCTCAAGAGTAATTGTGTGATCAGAGACGTCAACAGCTTTTGCCCGAAATATTCTAGCAATATCAAGAACATCCCTCCTAGCAGCACTATTTGCAGCTATCTTTATCAGAGTCAATTCTCGTTCTGCAAATGGCGAGTGAGTAATATCGCGAACCTGAATTAAATACCAACTTCTTTTTCATCCATTATGTAATTTAGACTGAAATTTCATTCGAAAGATAACAAAAACCATTGCAAGAACAGATCATTACTGCAAAGTTTAACAATTGAAAGAAATCAATTATTCAACAATGTCACAAATTTTTTTACAGAATCTGTAAAAAAAGAAATCTGTTGGGATCTTATATTTCACTAAATTTAGCGAATCTCTCTCTAGCGGTAAAAGGGAAATTACTATTAAGTGTAAATATAGACTACGGGTAGGATGGTTAACAGTGCTTATAAAACTTTGTTCTTCAAGATTATAAAATTCTTCAAAAAAAGATTTATTGAAGTGAACTAATTTTTTAACAAAAACAAGATTCCTCCCATAGACCATCGCATCCCTCTAGAAATATGATATAATTGATTTAGATTCTAGATTTAGTTATCCAGGTCCTCGACATATATAACCTGATATTGTTTCATATATAAGATTGGAGTGCATCTGACTCTCATGTTTTTACCAAACACTTTTGCAGAAAAAACTTATTGCCACATAAAATAATAGCAATTCCGAC
>Ga0325411_1001882_pt1 | contig 23503 bp, 9 predicted proteins | sample PopdelMetagenome_13_FD_206181 | JGI IMG/M metagenome (GOLD analysis project Ga0325411, IMG submission 206181) | Populus deltoides microbial communities from Bellville, Georgia, United States - Xylem-PdIQD-R4 | ecosystem: Host-associated > Plants > Phyllosphere > Stem > Wood/Secondary xylem... | reverse complement strand
GTAGGTTTTAAATAGAAAATTGAACAAGAGAAAGCTTTTAATTTGTTAAAAGAAAATTTCGGCCTCGTTACTTGTTTTGCCTAGCTTTATAAAAAAATTTGAAATTAAATGTGATGCTTTAGGTATAGGTATTAGAGTTGTTTTAAAGCAGGATAAAAAGCCCTTAGCCTATTTTAGTGAAAAACTTAATGGTGCAAATCTAAACTACCCATCATATGATAAAAAGTTGTATGCATTAGTAAGAACTTTAGAGACTTAGCAACATTACCTTTGGCCTGAGGAGTTCGTGATTCATACCGATCACCAATCTTTAAGACATTTGAAAAGTCAAGGTAAGTTGAATCGTAAACATGCAAAGTAGATGAAATTTACTAAAACATTCCCATATGTTATAAAATAAAAGCAAGGTAAAAAATATAGTTGCAAATGCATTATCATGAAGGTATGTTCTTCTTAATACCTTGAATACTAGACTTTTAGGATTTAAGTATGTGAAAGAAATATATCCCAATGATAATGATTTCAGTGAAATTTATTTCCAATGTGAACTTATAACAACTAATGGATTCTTAGGCATGGTGGATTTTATTTCAAGATAAAAGATTATATGTGCCTAATTATTTAAAATATGAATTGCTTGTAAGGGAAGCTCATGGTGACATATTAATGGAACACTTTGAGATTAACAAGACTTTAGAAGTTTTACATGGATATTTTTACTGGCATAACATGAAAATAGATGTGTAAAAAATTTATGATAGGTGCATAACATATAAACAAGCTAAGTCTAAAGTTATGCCTTATGGGTTATATACACCTTTACCTGTTCCTAATGAACTTTTGGTTGATATTCTTATAGACTTTATTTTGGGTTTACCCAGATTAATAAAAGGAATAGACTCCATATCTAATATTGTATATAGATTTTTTAAGATGACACATTTCATATCTTGCTATAAAATTGATGATGTAAAGAATATAACATGTCTATTCTTTAGGGAGGTAGTTCAGTTACATGGTGTTTCAAGGAGTATTGTGTTTGATCGAGATATTATATTTTTGAGCTACTTTTAGAAGGTTTTGTGGGGTAAGTTAGGAACTAAAATTTTTATTTTATACTACTTGTCATTCACAAATAGATGGTCAAACTGAAGTAGTAAACAAAACTTTCACTCAATTATTAAAAGCTATCTTAAAAATTAAAAATATTATTTGTCATTTATTAAATTTGCATATAATCATAATATACATTCTACTACTGATTATTTACAACTTGAAATTATTTATGGTTTAAACCTTTAACACCATTATATTTGATTCTTTTACCTGTTGATAAAAAAGTTAGCTTTAATGGTAATAAAAAAGCATTAGTAATGAAAGACTTACATGCAAAAAAAAAAAAAATGACAACAAATAAGAAAAAAAAGAAAGAGCAATATGCATTCAAGATAAATAAATGATACAAATTAGCAAGGTTTTATAATTTACTTTTTGTTAGATATTTTGATCTAAAATCTCCAATTACATCTATATATATTTTCTTTTCAAAAATAAACTATTCTATAACAATGATCATGACTATTCTTTTAGCAAGTATAAGACCATGTCATGAAAGCAATTTCAAGCTTTTCGATTGAAAATGCTTCACTTGTGGATAAAATTTATATAGACTTTAAAAAACAACCAATTATAAAGTCGTTATTGACATCAAGGATTCAAAGCATGATCAAATTAGAGAACATCATGATTTAAAGATATCCATTATGGGTAACTATTGATTATTGAATGTTGAAATAACAAAACAAATGAACACCTTGTAAATTTGTTTACCATGCATATTACATGAGGATGTAATGAAAGTACATCGACTTAATGATTGTTTTGTTTTTTATTGTTAGTTTAAGCAACTCGCCATGATTAACATGCATTGATGCAAAAGCAAATAATCAATGTTTTTTTTACTTTAGATTTTGGATTTGTTTTCTTTATTTTTTTCATTTTTTCTAAGTTTTATCAATCAACTTGCCATACGGCAACTCCTTTAGATATCAATGCTTTCAATGTTTTTACATTTCATTTTATTATGTATTATCAGCCTTTTAGATTAGTCTAAGTGCTCTTCGACTTTTTATTCCATTGATGTTATACTTGCGACAATCGTGCGTGTAATTGACCTATTATAATCTTTACTAGTTGAATGTTTGTGATACGCGTGAGTTCACTTTTTATTTTTATAAAAATACTCTAAAAATTTATAATACAAAAAATAATATTTTTTAATATGAATAATTATATTTTTTCAAATTTATTAATTATTTTATTAATAATATTAATTATAATAAAATTAATAATATTTATAACATAAATGATAATATTTTTAATATTCATAGTATTAATTATATTAAAAATAATAATATTTATAAGTTAAATAATATTATTTTTTATATGAATATTTAGAATTATAATAAAAAAAATAATATTTATCACATAAATAATTATATTAAGAATTCTAAGGATGATTATAACAAAAATAATAATATTTTTTATATAAAAATTTAAAATTATAAGAGAAATAATAATATTTATAACGCACATTATTATATTAAGAAAACCGAAGAATATTTATAACACAAATTATTTAGGTCCTGGCGAGGACCCAAGTGAATTAGATCCTGAAGCAGGACCCATTACCATTGGGTCCACGACCAGCGTGGGGTTGGGCACGGACACGTCAAGGTCCAACATGGAGTTGGTCGCGGTCGTGTTCAAGCCCAACGTGGGGTTGGGTGTTGACACGTCCAGATCCATTATGAAGTTGGACATGGTCGCGTCTAGGCCCAACGTGGGGGTGGACGTATACGTGTCCAAGTCCAATATGGGGTGGACGCGGTTGCGTCAAGCCCCATCGTGGGGTTGTGCACGGTCGCGTCCAGACCCAACGGTGGGTTGGGGGTGGAGGTGTCCAAGGTTAGACCTGGATGTGTCCACGCCTAACGTGAGGTTGAGTTGGACGTGACCAGGTCCGGGCGTGGACCCAACCCCTGTGGGTCCGAGAAAAGGCACCAAGTCCTCTGGTCACGGATCCAAACCCCAAGCTTGTTTGGTCCAGTCAAAGACCCCACCCCCATGGGACCGGGCATCAACCTAACCCCCTAGGCCCAAATAATGCCCCAGCCCACTTGGGTTCGTCCACGACCCAAAAACCACCCACCTTAGGTCCGGATAGGCCCTAAGCCCAACGACCTGGTTGGGCGTGGACGCCTCCAGGTCCAAACCCCATGTTGGGCCTGGACATGACCGCGACCAACTCTATGTTGGACCTGGACGCATCCAGGCCCATCCTCACGCAAGCCCGGGCAGCTTAAGTGGCAGATGTCCCCATGTGGGGGCGCGAGCCTAGCTCATGCCTAAGGCAATGGCATACAATACCGAGCGCCACGTGGTGCTCGGGTCTGACCGAGGGCAAGGGCAAGCTAATGTTAGTGTCATGTGGCGCTCGGGTTAGACCCGGTGTAAGGGTTGGTCAGCCTAAGCGCCAGGTGTCCCCACGTGGGGGCGCAGACCTTGTTCACGCCTAGGACAAGGGCAAGCCAGCCCTAGCGCCACGTGGCGCTCGGGCTTGACCTAGCGTAAAGGCATGTCAACCAAAGCACCAGGTGTCCTCACGTAAGGTCGCGGGCCCGACTGACACCCAGGGCAACCCCACTAAAACTTGAAGCGATTATTTTCTCCCTAACCATCCATTCAATGCCAAATGCATCTCAGTAAAAAGACAACCCCATCCCTCCCCCGCAACCCTTGCAACTCTTTGTGGCAAGGGTTGAGCTGCTATTACACTACTCCAATCCACAGTGCTTTAAGTCTAGGTAAATAGTAAGAGCGGCACTTGGATGCCCGCGCTACGCGGCGGGCTTACTTTTTATTTTCATAAAAAATACTGTAAAAATTTATAATACAAAAAATGATTTTTTTAAATATTAATAATAATTTGTTTTCAAATTTATTAATTATTTTATTAATAATATTAATTATAATAAAAAAATATTTATAACACAAATGATAATATTTTTAATATTCATACTATTAATTATAATAAATATAATAATATTGATTACATAAATAATTATATTAAGAATTCGAAGGATGATTATAACACAAATAATAATATTTTTTATATCAATACTTTGAGTTATAATAAAAATAATAATATTTATAACACAAATAGTAATATTTTTGATATGAACACTTTGAGTTATAAGAAAAATAATAATATTTATAACACACATTATTATATTAAGAAAACCAAAGAATATTTATAACACAAATTATTTGTGTCTTGGTGAGGACCCAAGCGAATTGGGTCTTGAGGTAGGACCCATTACCATTGGGTCTTGCGTTGGACCAATTGCATTGGGTCTAGCGCAAGACCTGATCGCTCCCAGACCGAAAGTGGGGTTGGGCGTGGACACGTCTAGGGCCAACATGGAGTTAGACGTGGTCGCGTCTAGACCCAACGTGGGGTGTGGCGCGCACGTGTCCAGGTCCTATATGGAGGAGGACGCGGTTGCGTCCAGACCCAACGTGAGGTTGGGCGGGGACGCGGCAAGACCCAGTGTGGGTTGGGCATGGTCGCGTCCAGACCCAATGTAAGGTTGGGCGGGGATGCGGCCAGACCCAGCTTGGGTTGGGCACGTTCGCGTCCAGACCCAATGTGGGGTTAGGCGGGGACACTTCTAGGCCCAACATGGAGTTAGATGCAGCTGCATCCAGACCCAATGTGAGGTTGGGCGTGGATGTGTCCAGATGGCGCTCAGGTCAGACCCAACACAAGGGCAGGCCATCCCGATCCCCACGTGACGCTCGGGTCAAACCCAGCACAAGGTTAGGCCAGTCCAAGCGCCAGGTGTCCTCACGTGGGGCGCAGACCTAGCTGACATTCAGGGCAAGCCAGCCCCAGCCCCAGCGCCACGTGGCGCTCGAGTCTAACCTAGCACAAGGGCAGGTCAGCCCAAACGCCAGATGTCCTCACGTGGGTGCGTGGGCCTAGTTGACACTCAGGGCAACTCCACCAAAACTTGAAGTGATCATTTTCTCCCCAACCATATCTTCAATGCCAAATGCATCCCAGTGAAAAGACAACCCCACCCCTCCCCTGCTGCCCTCATAACTCTTTACGGCAAGGGCTGGGCTGCCATTACACTACTCCAATCCACAGTGCTTTGAGTCTTGGTAAACAATAACAGGGGTACTAAGCCCTTTTGGTATATTGTATAACTAGTTTTTTTCCCACGCCTAAAGCTTGGAAAAAAATATGTTTTAAATGTAAAAAAAATATAATATGTAGACGGTAAATAATTTTTTTTGACATTATTATAATAGTTTAAACTTGAAACTACTTGACTTTTTGTTTATTTAGAGTTTAAAATTAAATTATATATGAATTGTTTTGATGTTACCTTATTAATTAGATAGATAAAACAACATCAAAGAAAAAAACAAGTCAAGTTAATCCTAATCAACACATAAAGCCCGTAACCTGGGTTATAGACTCCACTGAATTGAATTTTTTTTTTATTATAAGATAAAATTACAAAAATTGATTTACCATCAACCCAATACTGAAGGATAAAATTCAATAAAAACCCTATACTAAATGATGGCATTAAATAAAAACCAAAAGATAAAAAGATGGGAAAAAAAGCCCCAACCACTTTGGGCTAAGGCCTATCCACAACAATCAAGAGTGTTTGTTTAAAATTGTTTTTTAATTGAAAATGTATCAAAATAATATTTATTTATTTTTATTTTAGATCAGCACATCAAAATCATAAAACAATCCTAAAAAGTATCAATTTAATGTTTTTTAAAATGAAAAGTAATTTAAAAAGTATTTTGAAAAATAAGTTAAACCGCATTACCAAACACATTCTTAATTGATATAGGGTTAGGGTAACTAAAATGATGAGAAGAGAGAGTTTTTGAAAATTTTATATTTTTTTAAAAAATATTTTTTTTATCTTTTTACAAAAAAATAATCAATGGGATCTTATATATATATATTGTTTATCATTGTGTTCAATTTTAAAATCATTGAGTCTTAACATTATATATAAACTATACATATTTATCAAACATCCTTAACATTTCACAATTGAACTATTTCTTACACCATTAACATATCATATGTTAACGCTTATTATAAAGTATGTCTAGCAAAACAAATTTTAATTTAATGTTAAAGAAATTAATTAATATCTAGGAAAACAAATCAATTATCATGTTAACACATATTACATTAAGATTGTGTTCAATTTTTAACACTCATCCTGTCAACACTTATTATTTAATTTATAATTCTAAAACAAACACAATCTTAATGTAATATACACTACGGCATTAAACAGTTTTACCGACGAATTAATTCTGTTAGTGAAAAGAACAAAAATCATCGGTAATATTTTTACCGACGGTATCTCCGACGGAATTAGTCCATCGGAGTCATGAGCATCAGTAATTTCTAATTCCGTCACAATTTCTGTTGGTAATTAAAAAAACAAATACTGAAGGAAAAATCGACGGTATTACAAACGGCTAAGCACGCCAAAAATATTTCGGCCACCAAGTTACCGACGGAATAAAAGCGTCTGTATGTTCAACGGTAATTACTAATGGATATTCCATCGGTGATTGTGGCATGAAATTATCAACGTATATATTCTGTCGGTAAAAGTGGCACGACCGTAAATTTTGTAAACTATCCTAAAATACCAACGGACAGATTCCCTCTGTAAAGCTGTAGGTATTTATTTAAAATATTTTAAAAAAATTATTTATTAACAGTTAAAAAACTTAATAACCAAATAAATTTGCATTAAACATTAAAAAAGTAAAAATAATGTTAAATAATATTCATCGAAATATTCATTACAAATTTAATGTTTTTTTAAAAAAATTAAACTAATTAAAATAGCGGCGGAGCTGGAGGAGGAGGAGGAGGAGGCTGGTTGTTGCCGGGACCGTATGACCAAAAAGAAGCAGCACATATTGTTGGGACCATACGATCACCACCCATCTTTGATCTAATCTCCATGACCATTTGATGGAGCTGAGCATAATCCGTTGAGAGCCGTTCATATTGTTGTTTCAAGGCTAAAAACTCCTCTGACTAGGTGCTTGATACTGATGGAGAGCTTCCAATGGTTGAGACACTACGGGCCGACCGTAATTTTTTGGCCGTAGTGTTGGAGAGCCCGTAGACCCGATTTTTATCGGGTCCACCAGATGATCCGTCCTCCATCCACAAATCCGGATCGAAATCTGGTTGGGTCAAAGGATCGTCTCCGTATCTCTCTCTTAATCGGCTATTATAGGTCTCCTGTTTGTTTTTTTTAAAATCATAATATTCAAATCAAGAAAATAATAACTTATGAAATAAACTGATTGATCGAACATACCACAAAATGCTGAGCACGGTTGTCCACGTACTACAACACCCTCTTTTGGCGGTCTTGACTCCACACGTGCGTCTCTACAAATAGCTCCATTGGACTCGGCTCACATCTAAAAGACGTAGCCTGTAAAGAAAAAAAAGATTGCAAGTTAAATATATTTATAAGCAACAACAAATTAATTAACGATATATTTCATTTAAATTAATCTTACCATCCGCTTCGCATGTGCGCTGAACGGGACGGAGCCGCCAGTGTGCGTGGTCACCGAACCATAAATTTGCCGATTCCGGTTGACGACTCCGGATTGTGAGCGCCGTGAGAACCGCCCAGATGTTACATGCTCAATATATGCCGCCCATATATCTCCCGAGATGAATAGCGGTTTAAATTCTAGTCAAACCACCACCTTATTCCATCCTTCAAGACCGTTGTCCCTTGCATATCTTTTCGTCTTTTTTTGGGTGTCATACCAAAAACCACGTAACTTACTTCCATAATAACTAATTAGAATTTAGAACATAAAATTATAAATAAAAAATAAATATTATTTTCGATGTTAGCTAGTTGCCACGTGATTCTCCCATACTCTCCTAACAACATTGTTGTCCACGCTGTCCCACTCAAATAATTCATTGAAAATAAAAATAGTACAAGATATAAAATTACAAAAATTATTTATTAAAAATAAAGTGGAAATTAAAAATTAACACCTACCTGAAATCGCCAAAACCAGGCATCGATATTAGGTCTCCACTCAGGATGTCTGGAGACCTGACTCCATTGAAACAATAGAATCTCCATCGACGATTTCAATGCTAATGTAATTGTCCTGGCAGCCTCAATGTTTGTGAACTTGAAATTAAATAATAAAAAATTAATTAGTTGTTCATAAATTATGTTATAAGTATTATAAAAAAAAACTAAAACCTAAACAAACTTACATTGAGAGGTCATCCTTCCATTGTGCCTGGTACTTGCAGGTGGATTGACCCCGCTGTGAAGGCACACCGCTTCTGCGCTGTGAAACCGCGCTAGAAGAGGCAGCATCACACGGTGGCGTAGATACATTTTCGTGATCAGCACCTAAAGAGATGTCCTCCTCGCTGCTAGAAGAACTAGGTGTAACCGTCTGCTGACAACATGCTGTAGATTTCATTCGATGCATCTACACAAATGTATATGAATTATTACATAAATTAACTTTGATTATTTTAAAAAAATTCGGTAGCACTTCCCCTATACCAAAGACTACCCACAGTTTTCAAACCTGCAATATTTACAATAACCACAATTCATATAATCTCCATCAACATCATATATATAACCTAATATCTATAGGAATTCAATCATTAATAAAAATTCAGCAGCACCTCCCCTATATTATAGACTACCCATATTTTTCAAACCTGCAATCTTTACAATAACCGCAATCCATATAATCTCCATCAACATCATATATATAGCCTAATATCTATACCAATTCAATTATTAAAAAAAAATTCGACAGTACCTCCCTTGTATTAGAGACTACCACAGTTTTCATTCCTACAAATATTGATAATTACACAAATATTGCAAAATCAACTATATACAACCTAACATCTATAGAAATTCAATGTATATATTTTCAACTACCATCAATACAAATTCATAAATAACAATTAAAATTAATCAAAATAAGAAACAACATAACATAAATTGAACAATAACAATTATTGCAATACAAACTATAATATCATAAAAATTAATATAAACTAATTAAATTTAATTCTATTTATCAATTCACATTTATAACATAAATTCAACAATAACAATTATTTCAATACAAACAATAATATCATAAAATTAATATAAACTAATTAAATTTAATTCTATATATCAATTCGCATTTATAACATAAATTCAACAATAACAATTATTTCAATACAAACAATAATATCCTAAAATTAATATAAAATAATTAAATTTAATTCTATATTTCAATTCACATTTGTAACTAAATTAAACAATAACAATTATTCCAATACAAACAATAATATCTTAAAATTAATAAATAAAATGAAAAAACTAAATAACATTAAACAAAACATCCTAAATACAAAACAAGCAATACACAAAACTAAAAAAACACTACATTAATTCAAAAACAATTTCAAAATAAAAAATGCTTACTTTAATAATGTGTTGATTTTTAGATTTTATCTATAAACAATACACAAAACAAAGAAAACCAAAAAATAATGATAATTAAAATAAAAAAATATAAAGATAAAGAAAAACGATTACATACCTTTTAATATGTTTAAAACTACCACCAAAACAATAAAATCTCTTCCAAAAACTAAACTCAAACAGAGAGGAGAAGAAATAGAGATGAGAGCTAAGAGAAAAAATGAACCAAATGGGGGAGGGGGGGTGGTTATATATGCCAATTTTTCCGTCGGAATTACCGACGGAACATTAAATGTTGTCGATGGCATTAAATTCCATCGGTAATTCCGTCGGAAATAAGTTGAAATGCACACCAAAAATTTCAAAAATGCCTCCTATTTTTTTCAATCCGTCGGAAATTGTGCCTCTGATAGGCGTGCGCTTCGGGATGTGCGATTTCCATCGGTGATTTCCATCGGTGATTGTGGCACAACTCTGTAATTTTTTGATAACTCTCCATGAAATACCGACGGCACTAGGCCGTCGGTATACTCGTCGGTAATTTCCCATTCTGTCGGTGTATCCGTCGGAATGTTGAATTTCGTCGGTGAAACCGACAAAAAGTGTGGCACAAGTCAATATTTCTACAGCTTCTCCCTGTATTTTTGTCTATCCTCCTGCACACTTAGATGACACACAGCACAATAACAGGAGTTGCCAATTAAAAAAGAATAAATATTTTATTTTCCAAAATATTACATTATAAAAATAAGGTTTTACAGCATGTTTAGTCAGAATTTTCATCTTCGTCCTCAATTGAATTGTTATCATCCACTTCACCGCACTCTTCAATGTGGTTATCATCTTCTTCATCAACATTCTCTACTGAATTAGTAGAGCTCAAAACGGCATTCAACTCCTCTACATCAACATCAACATCAACATCAACAAGACTATCGTCGAAAACATAAAAATTTGAATTTTCTTCTAAGTCAATCGAAGAAGCAACTTTGTATGGTTCAACCAACTCACTAGTTTGAAAGACTTCATCTATCACACTTGTGTCTTTGTTCTCATCCTGAACAACCTTGACACGACCCCTGGGTTTTGTTTTTAAAACGGATAACCAATTAACTCTTGATCGGTCCTTTCTAAAGGAAGAGGTGTATGTGTAATAAACTTGTTCGCATTGCTTTGCGAAAACAAAGACGTCGTTTACGTTGCGGTGTCTTACTTTTGAGTTGATTTCAACGAGACCATAGTGAGGATCTACTCTGATTCCTCTGTCAATTGTGTCATACCAATAGCATTTGAATAAAAACACTCTATTCTGCTCGCTATGATATTGCAGTTCGATGACCTCTTCCAATCTACCGTAGTAGTCAACTTCAAATTCACTAGAAGTCGATCCCGTAATACAAACACCGTTGTTGTATATCTTTCTTCCATGCCCGTATTCTTCAGTATGAAAGACATATCCATTGACAAAATACCCGTTATAGCACTTGACTTTTCTTTCAGGGCCCATGCTTAGTAAAGACAGTGAAATAGCAGCACTAACTCCCATTTGATAAACCTTGTATATTAAATACAACAACAATCAATAAACGGATATTATGTCATATATATTTACGTACAGTGAATTACATTGCAAGAGATTATGAGTTTGTGATAGGACTTACATGTGTTCTAAACCATGTGGCAAATTGTTCATCTTGTAATTGAAAGATCCGGGATTCGGTCAGCTGTGAGTTATTGGACAGTAAGTATCGTTGATGTTGCCTGCAAGGTTGTTTCAAATTATATGAGTTTATGGTATCACAAAACATAAATAGTACAGTTTTGACAAAGTTTATGTCGAACATCTACTTACTTAATAAAAGGTCTCAGCTCATCACAGTTAAATAGGATATAATTGTGTGCTTGTCTGAACTCTATTTAGACAAATATCTTCCCCTCACGGTATTTTTAGGTGTGGGTCGTCCAGGATTGGAGAATATTGACAAGTTCCTACTTGAAGGCACTTCACCACCATTATCATGCCGTGGAACACGGTTGATCCTCATTCTCAAATGTGGTTTGAAATAGTATAAGATAAATGTTGAGATCTCCTCAACAATATAGGCTTCATATATTGACGTCTCAACATGCGCCTTATTCTTAACCTTTTTTTTTAAGAATGAACAAGTATCTGCATATATATATATATATAATAAAAAATTATCAATAAAAAAAATTAAAAAAATATTAATTATGAATTACATAGCAACTGTAATATCTAACCTCTCGAATGGATATATCCATTTGTACTGGATCGGTCCTTCAACTTTTACCTCAAATGGTAAATGTATGGGTAAATGCTCCATTAAGTCAAAAAATGATGGAGGGAATATCATCTAAAGTTTGCACATTGTCTCCACGATATTCATTTCAAGCCTCTCAATGTGATCAACATTCAACTTGCTGGAGCATATATCTCTAAAAAAATAATTGATCTCCGTTAGTGCATCCCATATCCCCTTTAGCAACAAATCACGAAAAGCTAATGGGATGAGTGTTTGCATAAACATATGGCAGTCATGACTCTTCATTCCATATAATCTGCATTCCTCGGTATTAACCAGCCTTGATATATTCGAGGCATGTCCATCGGGAAAACGCAGACTCTTAAGCCATTTGTAGACTAGTAGTTGTGCGTTTTTCTCTAACACGAAGCTTGCTCTTGGTTTTGCGACCCGTAACCCATCACAAACCAACTCCATATTGTTACGGTTACAGAACAACGCTACATCTAATCTAGCCTTGATATTGTCCTTTGTCTTCCCTTTTACATCCATGATGGTGTTGAAAATGTTCTCAAACACGTTCTTTTCAATGTGTATGACGTTAAGGTTATGGCAGAAAAGATTGGTCTTCCAATAAGAAAGCTCCCAAAATATACTTTGCTTCACCTAGTTATGGGTCAAACCAAAACTAGGAAACTTCTGCTTACCTGATTGGAGACCAAATACAATGTCTTCGTATTCTGAAACAATATCAAACAATTCTTCACCAGAAAGACACGGGGGTGCAACATCCTTTTCAACTCTGCCAATAAAGAAATCCTTCCTGTTCTTTCTATACTTGTGATTCGGCGGCAAGAAGTGACGATGAAAGTTAAAAAAAAAGCTTTACCCCCGTTTGTTAGCGTGAATGCCTTGTTGTTCTCCATACAGTATGGACATGCTAGCTTTCCATGCGTGCTCCAACTAGAAACCATTCCATAAGCTGGGAAATCATTGATAGTCCACATCAAAGCCGCTCTCATAACAAAATTATGTTTCCTCGAGATGTCATAAGTCAAAGCTCTAGAGGACCACATTTGCTTCAACTCATCAATCAACGAACGAACACAAACATCTATATTTCGACCCGAACTGCTCAGACCTGGTATGACCATAGATAGAAACATGAACTCTAACCTCATGCACATCCCTGGTGACAAGTTATAAACCGTCAGTATGACCGGCCAAGAAGAATAAGGAGCAGCAAATGACCCGAATGGGTTGAATCCATCTGTACACAACCCAAGATGCACGTTCCTTGATTCAGCTGAAAAGTGAGGATGCACACTGTTAAAGTGTTTCTAGGCTTCACCGTCAGAAGGATGTACCATCACTCCATCAACCGCATGATGTGATTGGTGTCATGTCATGTGCTCAGCAGTCCTTGGTGACATGAATAACCTTTGCAATCTAGGTGTGATTAAGAAGTATCTAAGTTTTTTATATGCCACGAGAGTCTTTCCTCTTCCAGTTCTGGGTTTGTAACGGGAATGCCCACATGTCATGCACTCGGTCAGCTCAGCATTTTCAAGGTAGTATAACATGCAGAAGTTAGGGCACATGTCAATTTTTTGGTATCCTAAACCGAGAGGTTTCATCATAGACTTGGCAGCATAGAAGTTCTCTTTCAGCCTGTTCCCATCAGGTAAAATGCTTCTCGCCCATTCGATAATCTTGTCATAACCGGCCTCACTCAACCCGTGATCTGACTTGATGGTGAACACCTGTGCTACGGCCGATAATTTACTGTGGTTCGTGCAGCCATCCCATAATAGCTCGTCAGAATATTTCAACAGATCAAAAAACATTGCTGCATCTATATTAGGTTCTTCTTCTACATTTGGAAATTCACTGACATTACCTTCACTCATTCTCATTGCATCCATAACCATATTCATGTAAGGATTACTGTTCTCATTTCCAACTTCATGCATTTTGATAGCACTAGAAGTTGACCCAACCACCTTTTCAACCATGCTCTTATTAGGAACAAATAGTTATCCGTGTGCATACCAACACAGGTAATCCTGCATGAACCCTTTGGTTAGAAGATGCATCGATACAACATCTTGATGCAGAAACTTTAAATTTTTAGACTTCCTGCATGGACACCTAATACCGCCATCAGTAAAATTTCTCGGGATAGATGTTGCAAAATTAATAAAACCCTGAACACCATTATAATAATCCATCCTTCGCAATCCTTGGGGTAAGTCCTGATACATCCATGACTTCTATTGAATCTCTATAAAACATAAAAAAAATATTGGTTTCTTATTTTAAATATTCATTATCAATTATCCAACAAACTAAAAAAAAACTTATGTTAAATATTCATTATCAATTATCAACTATCAATGTTCATACATACAAATTTATACATATATAAATTTATAGAAATCACAACTTCGCAATAGAATTGATAACAATTAAAACAGACCCGTTAAACAAGTTATTATTTATTTCATCACAACACATATAATTCGGTATAATTCAAACAAAATTTCAACAATTTACAAACAAATATAATTTGACAAAATCTAAAACAAACTATAATAACTACAAAATTATACGTTCATACAACAAGTTTCTTTAACAAAATATATATACTAAAAAAACAATAAAATTCACATTTAAAAGTTAAAACTAAAAAAGATAGATTTACTTACAAAAAATGATAAAATCCACAAGAATTAACAGATGTTGTGACCACATACAAAAGTATAAGAAACTTGAGTGCTTGTGTTAAGAAGAGGGGAGAGTTGGGATGGGTGGTTGGCTGCAGTTTGGGAGGGGAGATGTGGGATGGGGAAGAAAAAGGGGAAGAAGAAGGAGAAACAGAGGAAGAGAGGAAGAGAGTGTCGGCAGAGTCAGTATGTACTGGCTTTTACCGACGGAAACCTTCCATTGGTGATACCATCGGTGATTCCATCGGTGGAAGCAACACGTCGCTGAACGGCTATCCGGGTTTGAATCCCTCAGTATTTCCGTCGGTAAATTCGTCTAAAAAAATCCACGTCATCACGCCATTGCAACTTTCAAAAAAGGTTTCTCGCCCGTCGGTATATATCGACGGTATCACCGACAGAATGTATTTGTTGGTAAATACCGACTGAGTTTGAGATGGAATTAGGTCAGTCGTTAAAAATTTCCGATGAAAAATTCCATCGGTAATTCTGTTGGTGTTCTCCAATTTTCTGGTAGTGATATACTCCTACAACAAATAGTATATCTAACAACACCAATTTCTCTTAGTATGTTTTTTAATATTTGAGCTTTATAAGTCAAAACATAATTAACTTCCTTCTCTGCATGGCATATTTATTGAAATTAAAAAAATAAAATGTGGGTTAGAAGTGTAAAAAACTAAAAAAAATAATAAAAGTTTATCCCTATTAAAAATATTTTAACCCTTCCTCTCCAGTCAAATCTTAACCACCTTAATAACCCTCCTTTCCTCTTGTAGCATCGAACATGAAACAATCTTCAACCTCTCTGTAATATTTAACTTCAGCACGACTTTACTCACACCAAACATCTCCTTCGGATGTGGATCACTAGTCTTAGATTCATCGCTGTTGGGCCCATAATCTAGCCCGACCTTCCCTTCATAAAGCTTCTTACCTAGCTATCCATCTCTTCGCAAATCACAAAGTAATGGGGTGAGGAGCTAGCTTTCATGGAAAAAGAAAAGTAAGTAAACAGCTGGTGGAAGTTCTCTTCAAGGTATGGGTATGGAGCACTTAATTTTCCTTTTGCTTAACAGTTTTGTTTTGTTCAACATCTGTGAAAGTTAAATTAGTACTGGGAAATCTTGAAAACAGTAATTGCTAATTCAGTTTCATCAATCCCATCTTACTCGAACGAAAAACAGGATCATATGAAAACTTGAAAGTTCCTACTTAAAGCTTCTCACTTTCTACTATTTCCTATTTTACGGTCCTCTTAATTCTAACTAAACGTTAATCTCAAATTGTCTTAGTGACATCAAAAAATTAAAGACAGTTGATGCTCACGATCTTTTTTGCAGCAGGCTGCAGGTTAATTCTTTGAAGATGCATGTCGAAGTGCAAAGACTCCTCACCAAGAACACCATGGTTGACACTTTGATACAAAGCCAGTTGAGGCCTAAGGAAATGTCCGTGGATGGAAGATTTGCAACTTCAGGCTACAATGACACTAGCCATTTCGAAACAGAAAGCTGTTGGCCTTAATTTGGTGCTATCCTATCTGAGCTTTATAACCTTAATAGTTTCTTTATGTCCCCACCACGATTTCTTCTTGACCTTGTAAGACCTTTTCTTAGCGTTGCAAGATCCAACGGTTAATTTAATACCCTTGTATTACTATCACGAAGGTCTTCCTATTTGGAGCCTACTGATAGAAAGCTCAGCCATTAGCGTCCCTCTTGCCACCCAACTCATCATCTCCTTCTCTGTCTATCCCTCCTGAGCTATTTCGATCACACCGCAAGATCACATGTCTGGCATCTCGAAAATCTTGTAGGACTTTTGAACATGCAATGTTGTTGTTGTTGTTGTTGTTGTTGTATATTTTACTTTTTTTTTTTTTTGAGAATCAAAAATCGTAATTGTTATTCGTTGTTTGGCATTCTAATGCTTGACGGAGATATGGACTGTTTCTCCCCAGTTTTTGAACGTACGAAAACCAATGGTAATTCACTGGATATTTTGTTGCTGCAGGAATTGGCAATCATGCAGTACTTCTCCTCTGCATTATTGCAACTGTCCTTTAACTATCTAGAGGCGGACATATGATCTTTACTATGAGGTGGTGATAAGAAACTTCTTCGAATGCTGTCAACATTTCCTCCAAATGACTGCCTTTCGTAGTCCTTAATTTGACGTCTTTTCATATTGTGTTTGTATTATATGCCTCGGGAGAGGATCAATTCAAACGAAGCTCTAGGAATATTTCTTAGCCACTGATTCTAAGAAAAAGAGAGAGAAGACACAAAAAAGAAGACACGCACACAAAAAAAAGGTCGAAGGCATACAATTTACAATTGAAGCTCGATGGTGAAGTATTTTATGCCGACAAACAGTAGTAGAGGTAAGATTCGTATGGAGGCGGGGTAAAAAATGTATTAAAAAATCATCAATTGTTCCAAAGAAACTATTTCCTAGCAGAACGACATGGTAGGATGACAAGTTATAAAAAAAGTTAGGAGGGCAATTGTCCCCATTCTTACCTCTGAATATCACAAAAACTATCTTCAAACTAGAAATGAATGAAATCTGAAAAATGAAGAGTGAAGACGTGTGGTTATTACAGTTACAGTTACTATTTCAATAATATTAATGGGTATTTAGCTTGGAGGTGTGATTAGCTTTTTTTCGTGGAACCCATATAAAAAGTATGTATTTTTTATTTTTATAAGGTGTGGTTTGTGTTTTAAAAAAGTTGTACCTTTAAAAACAACTTATTACACTTTCAAGCCAAACACACAAAGTAAGCGTATTTGTTTTTGTGGTTGAGATTGATGTTTAATACAACCGAATCATCAAAAACCTTAACCTCAGTCTTAACTTTAACTACAAAAACAAACACATAATTATATTATTATTTTTTTAATTTTATCCTTTCAAGTTATATAATTGTGTGTGTTGATATTTTTCTTGCTTTGCATGCTATCATATTTACTCCAACATTAAATAAAAAATTGAAGTTACTAAATAGAATTTAAGGTCATAGCTAATAAAATTGAAAGCACAAGTTTAACAAAAAAAAAAAAAAATCCTTTTTGATTTTTTGCATAAAAAACTTTAATTTAATCCTCAAGTTTCAATTTATGTATTATTTAGTCAGTCCCTTTCGTTTTATCTTTTTATTATTTGATTCGAATGTTGAGGAGGAGAGATAAAGTAAAAAGAATGTGGAGAGAAACTGTTCGACCAACCACGTTCTAGGCATAAAAGGACTGATTTGGTGCCAATAGATTTATCCTTGGGGGAGAAGTTTAATGAAAATAGTATTGTCCTTTAACCAAGTAAAAAAAAAAGAAAAAGAAAAAAGATAGGGTCCATATAGTTTTTTTTTATTATTCGGTTTACTTTTATTTTTTTAGAATGACTAAATGGGTATTTTGGGGTTCAAAATTAATTTATTAAGATTATTAAAATGTTTTTAAAGTGAATTTGTTTTTTGAAAATAAGTTATTAGTTACTGCAACTCTTTTGGTTCCGTGGCAGGAGGAAAAACACAATACAAGTTTAAAATTGATTGTTTTTTAGAAAAATTATTTTTTTTTATTTTTTCTTTTCTTTAAATTAATATTTTTTTGGTGTTTTTAGATTATTTTGATATGTTAATATTAAAAATAATTTTTTTAAAATAAAAAAAAATCATTTTAATATATTTCCGAATGAAAAATATTTTAAAAAACAACTATAATTATTCTTCTAAAGAAGCTTTTAAATTTTTTTTTTAAATATTGAATGTTTATGGTCTTACAAGAAGTTATATATTTTAGCACCTCTTCTCGCAATTCTCTAATTCTTATTCCCTCTGTAAATTATAATATATTTTTATTTTAGTTTAATATAGGTGTTTAGACTAATTTATATGTACCTCAACTAATTTCACGGATTCTGAAATTAACGATGATGTAAACCCTATCATATAAGTAATTATATAACTCAAACATGAAGTTATAATAAAATAAACCTTTTCATCCTAATCTTTAACCTTTATAAATTACAATATTACATTAATTGATGGTGGTACTGGTAGTACATCAATTATTTACACGGTCATGCATCTTTTCTGATATATAACAGTAAATATTGGCAGCACCCAAACCCTAAAGCTACTCTACAAATTATAGCTGCGGGACGGATTTAACAGGTATAAATGCAGCATACTTTGCATTTATTTCTTTACAAAAAAATAAAATAAAAAATGAAACAATGTCCTTTAGTACTTAAACCACCATCTATGTGTACTGAATCTATTCTTTACAAAGATTAATCGACAGTTTCTAGTACCTAATTATTATTTGGTAAATTAAAAAATGCAGGATACAATAGCCCAATAACCTTTTAGCTCAAAACTCCAAATCTTGCTTGTCACAAATGACTTGAACACGCTGCATCGAACGTCACAAAAATGCTTAATTGCATGATACATGATTTTTTGTTTTTGCTTTTTTAAAATATTTTTAAAAAAATTTATATTTTTTTATTTATTTTTACTTTAAATTAATTTTTTTTTAGTGTTTTGAGATTATTTTAATCTACTGATATCAAAAATAATTTTAAAAAAATTAAAAAATATTATTTTTTAAATAAACGAACAACGCAACGAATATCCTAAATAACCAATTAACACGCTGCATTGAACTTATTTCCCTCTGTTAGAAGCATCGGCTTCTTAGGCTTGGTTAAATGGCTATCGCGCTCCCTCACAGTTACGAGAGCATTTTTTTAAATTTATTTTTATATAATTATCTGATAATTAAAAAAATACCACTGAAAAAGACAAAGATAATGATTAAGATTCTGGAAAAATAGTATGTGGAAGAATGAAAAATTAAATGAGCATGAGTGCGTAGCTCATGTACAGTGAAACATCGGCTCATTTAATATATAGTAATAATATTAATATTAAAATTTTTTTTAATGCCATTAAAACAAACCTAAAAGGCCTTCAGCTTTTACCGTACAACAAGAGAGAAAGCATTATGGATTCTGGATAAGTACAATGTTTCTCTCTCTTTCTTTTTTTTTTTTTAATTTGTTTTCCATTCATTTAATTTTTTATTTTTAATTTGATTCTTCTACTTTAAATTAAGTTATAATTAATTAAGTTTAATAATTTATTTTAATTAATTTGATATAGTGTTTTTACGCTATCGAAAAAAATATTTTGACATTAGATTAATACTTGACTTTATAAAATAAAATAAAATTATACTGATTAAAAAAATTAGATTTTTAAAGATTGAATTTAATAATGAATTATAAATTCAGCCTCTTTTTTATTTTTCTTTTCACTCTATATAAGGCATGTTTTTAAGTATTTTGGTCCCCAAGTTGTTTTCTTTTTTATTTGTGGTCCTTATTTCTTGAATTATTTAAATTTTGATCCAAAAACTTATTTGGTTTATATTTTAGCTTATAAGTTTGAGAGAGGAGAGAGAGAGAGAGAAAGTGGTAGGTTAGTTATATCCCAATAACAAAAAAAAGTTATTTGTAGTGTTAATTAGTTTTATTTCTCAAGATGAGTTTTATTAAAGTATTTTTTAATTTTCAATACCTTGCCAGAAAAATAAATTGAAGTCGGGAAAGAATTTTTTTTCCTTGATTTAATTTTGGGTTCATGAACTGACGTAGAGATGTTTTGAGTTAAAAAATTGATTTATTGAGATATTAAGGTTATTTATTAATTATTTTTAAGTAAAAATAAACTGAAGAATAGTAGTTTTGTTAAAACAAAACCAAACTTGATTTTTCAGTCACTTTTTTGGTGTTTGAAATCTAGAAAAATAGACAATACGTAATTTATTTTTATTTTTTTTATAAAAAGAATGAATTACATGTGATAGACTTGACATCTTTTATGACCATGATAGGTTTTTGTTAAAAAAAAAATGCTTGAAATTAAAAAACAAGTTCCCATTAAAGCAATAAAGATGTATTAATTAGAAAATGAATTTTATATTGGAGAAATACATGATTTCAACAAATCTTTATTTTAATAGTCATTGCTTTTTATTAAAAAAAACATGCTATTAATAAAAATATTATGCCATTGTTTTTAAAAAATATCAAGACTTTTTTTATGATGATATTTTTTATTTTTTTATGGATAATTATATATTAACCCAATATGCTAAATTTTCATAATAATTAGAACATTAATACTGAATGAGAAAGAAATATTTTGTTTCTTAATTTTTTTATTGTAAGTTTTTTAATTAACCTTTTCAAATTAATTGTTCTCATTTCTTTTTATTTTTTTATGTAGTAGTGAAGAGATGCTAGATTCATATTATTTTTAAATTTTTAATTAAAACTTACTTTCAATAATGAGTTTCTGCTTAAAAATAATAATATATGAATAGGAATTGTTTTTTGTATTAAAAAAAATATTTTTTTTTATTCCAAAACCATATAGTTTTTCCAAAAACTTTTATATCTTCGTTGATTTTTATTCAATTAACTATGCTACAATTAAAGTAAACTTTTGTTGTAATATATATATATTAGAAAAGATAATTTTGATAATAAAAAAGTCTTCAATAATTTTATTTGTTGCCTTTCTGAAAAATATCTATTTTTATAATCGTTAATTAAATAAAATATAGATTCTAAAAAGTAGGGATATTAAATTCAATTAGAACTATGACCTAAATCATGATTTTAGTGGGTTAATCCTGATAAATCCAAAACATCTTCATTTTATTTTTTGCTAACAAAATTTTAAATTAATATTGCTTTGAAAATATATATTTTTTTAAATCAAGATATTTTTTTAAATCAATTGATTTATTGGTGTACCTATCAAGTTGACTAATCTATATTAAAGTAACTCCCACATAATTTATTTTAAAACTTACACCAGTAATGTGATTGAATTGATGAATCACCGTATTGATTTATTAATGGGTGTTTGGAAGTGTGGTAGCGATTACTTTTCAAAGTGTTTCTTGCTTAGAAATATGTTAAAATAATATTTTTTAATTTTTAAAAATTATTTTTAACATTAGCACATCAAAACAATCTGAAAACACTAAAAAATATTAATTTAAATAAAAATAAAATATTTTTTTTTCAAAAACACTATTAAACCATAAAAATAAACAAGTGTTAATAACAATATAAAAATTTTCCAGCAGCAGCGCTCGAGCAACTGGCTAGTTGATCTCAGTTCCTTGGTTTCCTGAGCATGTCTGATAAGTAATAGTAGGCCCCAGTTTTAGCCATTGTAATGTATGTAATTTTATTGAAGCCCACAAAATTATTGAACAAGAAAAGGAGGCTTAGTTGAACTGGGCCCATGGGTTTTAGAGTTGTTTTCCTTTTCCTTTAGCTTGAGTGTGTTTGGCAGTGTGGTAGCGGTTACTTTTCAAATAGCTTTTCGTACCGAAATATATGCCAATGATTTTTTTTATTTTTTAAAAATCATTTGTAACATCAGCACATCAAAATGATCCAAAAAGTACAAACCGTACTTAATTCTAACAAAAAAAAATTCAAAATTTAACAAAACTCAGTTTGAAACGCACAGCCAAACAGCCTCTAAATTTGACCCTACTTTTAAGCTTAAATTCTCTACACGTAAAATCATAAAATCTAACCGATGGCGATTTTTGGGATGAACTATATTTCCTTTTTAAAATAGATTTCGCCTTATTTTTTTTATCAGAATATTATAAATGCATATTTTAGCAAAACTATATAGTAGGTCTCAAGTTGTAGAGTGTAATTAGAAATAGATTAGCGATTATTTTTTAAAATATTTAAATAAAGCTAATTTTAACCCATTATTTGAATAGATATATATATTAATATTTTTATTTAATTAATTTGCTAGGTGACGAGTACTGCAAAGAAGCTGATAGCCAGAGCTTTTGAAAAAAACGTTAGGCTCACATTCTTCTCAGCGTTACGATAAGTAGTGATCAAATGAAGACATAAGAATGGTTAGAACAACATTCCTCTCCAATACAAAATCCACTATATAAGAAGACACTTGCAATTAATTTATTATGTGCTCCTGCATGATGTTCGCTGCATTACCCCTTTCTTCACCCATTTGTAATAATCCCAGTATTTAATAAATTTTTAAATGAGATTTTAAAATATAATTTATATTATTTTAAGTAAAAGTTTTTCGGGCTTAAAATTTACATAAACTTACACAATTTTATATTTATTTTTTATCAAATAAATGAGGATAGTAAAATTAAAATTCATGATGGTTTAGTCATTAAAATTTCAAAACTATATTAAAAAGATTAATTCAACTCGAAAGGTGCTATGTTTCCACGTGCTTCTTTTCTTCAGAAGAATCACATAAAATGTACTAGCTTGCTACAATAATCTTGGCATCTCCTGCATGGGACCAAATTGAAGGACACATTTGACCACCAACTGTACTTTGAAATGGCCACCGACAACTCTTTCATAGCCATGGCCAACTAGCGTCGCTAGACATTGATTCAAATATAAGGCACACAACAGCAACAATACAAATATATAGATACAAACATATATTTTTTGTGTTCTCAAAATAAGTTCATTATTCTATGTTAAATACCTCCCGCAAGTTGAAGCCTGTCGTCTTCCCCTGGCCCTGAGTTCGATGTGTTTGTTCTGATGCAGTTGTTGCTTCTTATAATGTCGCGCTCGCTCGCTCCAGAGTTCAGAGAGCAACATGCATATGTACTGCATTACTCCTTCAAATCATGTTATATTTCGTTTAGGAAAAATCTTTTGTTTTCTGGCAGTTTGCTGTTGTCTGGTAGTTCATGCATGTTTGTATTTGTTTACCTGCATATATCCTTGTGCTCTCCGCATCTTTATTCTTTTGTTGGGTTCATGCTGTCTCTAC